>WPCK01024250.1_pt1 | contig 28859 bp, 29 predicted proteins | sample 5399851 | NCBI WGS metagenome assembly WPCK01 (sample SAMN12869471, study PRJNA574797) | sludge metagenome | isolation source: wastewater treatment of pH11 | place: China:Beijing | collected 2019-05-20 | reverse complement strand
AGTGTGGGGAAGACTTCGAGTTTGGAAAATCCCATCTTTTGGTAAAATGCGATGGTTTGGTCATATTCTTTATAATGACCTTCATTGACGGTTTTTACTTGTAAATATTTATACTTAGATTTTGCGTAGGATTCAATGGCTTGGTGAAGTTGAGTGCCAATACCAAGGCGATGGTACTTTTTCTTAATGCCCATACAATGAATTTCAGCTGTCTCTGGGCTTGTTTCTTTGAGTGTGATAAACCCTATAATTTTATTGTCACGTGTAGCCGCGAAAAGTGGGAGGTCTTTGGACTGGTCGATATATGCTTGTGTGCTTTCGGGCAGTCCAAACCATTCGGGTAAATCTAAAAGCACGTCCGCAACGATAGTCGCTTTTTGGTTGGCATCTTTAATTTCTAGTATCATGATATCACCTATCTAAAATTATAGCATAAAGTAAGTGTAACTAAAGGATAAGGGGTATACTCAAAAATTATTAAAGAACTTTAACCCGCCCCACTTGTCCATCCTCTAGCATTACTTTAATACCATGTGGATGGTTGGGGGAATTTGTTAGGATTTTAGACACGATACCTGCGGTTAATTTACCAGTACGTTGGTCTTGTTTTTTCACGACTTGAACAGATTGTCCAGCAAATATATTTTTTCTAATATTTGGATCCATGACGTTTTGGACTCCTGCGCTTTTGATTGTTTTGTTTGGGTCTGGCATTTTTTTGTTTTGGTTTTTGCTTGGGCGTTGTATCTTCCATTGGAAAAGCAGCATGGGTTAAAACTTCAATTTTTTGTTGCGTTAGCTTTTCGATATCTTTAAGTAAGTTTTTTTCTTGGAAACTACAAAATGAAATGGCTTCCCCTTCATGACCTGCACGCCCTGTTCTACCAATGCGGTGTACATAGCTTTCAGATTCTTCTGGAAGATCATAATTAATGACATGGGATAGCTCATGAATATCAATCCCTCTGGATGCAATATCGGTAGCGACCAGAACTTGTGTCTTGTAATCTTTGAAGTTTTGAAGGGCTCTTTGTCTTGCGTTTTGGGATTTATTACCATGAATCGCAAGTGCAGTAATCTTTTCTTTGTTGAGATCCTTTACCACTTTATCCGCACCATGTTTTGTGCGGGTAAAAACAAGAACAGAACCAGAGATGTCTTTCTTTAGTAAATTAATCAGTAAATTAGATTTTTGTTTTTTATCCACAAAGTATACATATTGTTTAATGGTATCCACGGTTGAAGAAACAGGGGATACTGAAACTGTAATTGGATCTTTGAGCAAAGTGTTCACAATCTCTTGGATTTCTTTGGGCATGGTTGCTGAGAAAAGCAAGGTTTGCTTATGGGTCGGTAGGATTTTAATCAGTTTTTTAATATCATGAATAAATCCCATATCAAGCATTCTATCGGCTTCATCAAGGGTGAAAATTTCGACTGTGGATAAATCCACATAACCTTGGCCGATTAAATCGTTGAGACGACCGGGTGTTGCGATTAGAATATCAACACCACTTCTAAGTGCGTTGACTTGTTTACCTTGACCCACACCACCAAAGATAACGGTAGATTTTAGGGGTAGATAATGTCCATAGGTCTTAAAGCTATCATGAATTTGGATAGCCAACTCTCTTGTGGGTGTTAAAATTAAAGATCTAATCTTTCTTTTATTGGGTTTTGTGTTGGATAGTAATTGTAATGTGGGTACCGCAAAAGCAGCGGTCTTCCCTGTACCTGTTTGAGCCAAACCTAAAATATCTTTTCCTTTTAGGGCTTCGGGTATGGCTTTCTTTTGAATGGCAGTTGGATAGGTATATCCAGCTTCCTTGAGTGCTTTTATAATGGGTGCACTGATTCCCAATTTTTCAAATGGCATTAAAGTCTCCTTATCGTTTTGGGCAAAAAAATAGAAGCATGATATAACTGTGCTTCTGAAGTGTTTTATACGTTAGAATTGAATTAACCTTAGTTATAATAGCCTTTTTTAATGCAAAAGTAAAGGAAGAAGGTCATTAATCGTATGATATCAGTTTTATCATAAAAATGTCTGAATCAAATGGCTCAAACTGGTAGACTATTAACAATTAAATGGAGGTATTAGATGAATTATTCAGCATTAATTCTTGCAGCTGGAAAGAAAGCTGCACAGGGGAAATGTAAGGAATCGTTATACCATCGCATAGTGGTTCAAAAAAGGAGTAAGAGACGCATGCACCATACCATGTCTAATCGGTATATAATTAATCTAACATTGTTGATATTTCATTCATAATTTCAATAAATGTATTATATTTTGGATATTTAGTGAATTTTTCGAAATATTTAGGATTCACAAAAAATTCAGATAACAGCTCGTTGATATACTTTGTTTTATAATCACTTAAGTTGGGGGCAAATAAAAATACGAATTCAACATATTTACCACCCCAATTAATAGGGTCTTTCAATAACATGACTGAGAGAAACGTTTCGTTGTCTTGTAATTTAATTGGATGAGGAAGTGCAGTTCGATCTAAATATGAAGTGGAAGATAAAGATTCCCTTTCCAGTATATTTTGAACCAAATCAGCAGATATTTTCTGGTGTTTCGAAACATTTTTCAATATCGCTTTAATAGCTTCTTGTGGGGAGTTGATCTCATCACCGAGTATAAAGTATTCTTTTGGTATTATGTTTTTAATATCAATGTTTGGCCTCGTGGAAATTTTGATGAAATCATCAAATTTAGTATAATTTTTACCTAAAATGTCGTCAGAGAAAAAATGAGGAATAGGATATTGGAATTGATGATTCGATGAATTTGAGGTAATTACACAATCATAATTGTAAAATATAATTTTGTTTAATGCATATTTTTCTCGAATATCAATATTTTGAATATAATGTTGATATTCATTTAATAACTTATGTTCCAGAAATCTAGCTTCAGAGATTCCCTTATCGTACAAAAGCAGAAGATTTCTCTTCTCGTTCTTTACACTTTTTTCAAGTGCAATTGAAACATACAAAGCAATATAACCAACTTCATCATCACTGATTTTGTATCCGTAGTCATTTAATAGAATTTTTTTAAAAATCAATGAGATATTGAAAGGTATTAAATGTTTCAATTGAATTTCCTGAAGTAGAGGATTAAAAATTTTAATATCATATTTTGAACGATTCAATAACGGTTGAAGATGTGTAATTAAGTATTCTTTTACTTTTGGATTTAATTCCAAGTTTACATTGTAAAGTGAATAAATATTTTCAAATATGCTATTAGAAATTTCAATTGTTTCTTTGTCGACAACAAAAGCATTATCAATAAAAATTTGAAAGCAGCTGATGTGCATGGCAATCCCTTTCACTTCCGATTTTCTAGCATCAAAATTGTTGTTTTCATAAAAATAAGAATCAAATATCCTTTCGGAAAAATTTAATACATTTTCATTTGGAGATTTTAATTCATGAAATTGATCGCTATCAATGTAATATTTTCGATTATAGCGAAATTCAGATACAATTAAATAATTTTTTAGGAAGTTCAAATCAGCTTCAAAAAAATGAGTTTTTTTCCGATAAAGATTTTCTTGCAAGATGGTCGTTGTGGCATCTGATTTATTTTGAAAGTATGCCCTGTCGCATTCTAAAAAACGGTAAAGTAAATCAGTATTACCAGCTATAAATGTGCGGATTCTAAATTCACAACCTACTAACTTAAGATAACCCAGTTTGTTTTTTTCTATTCTAATCTTAAAATTACTAATAATCTCATTTAATTTGATAATGGCTTTTTTTATTGTAGTTTCACTGTAATGCAAAACATTTGATAATCTACTTAATGTATATTGTTTATTGTCGGAAACAATTAATTTTATAATTGGGCTTTCATAAATATTATCGTAATTAATGTTTTGTAAACATTCGTCTGGAGTGTTTTTAAGGATAAAGTGGCTAAATAATTTTTGGTCATAAAGATTAATTTTATAACCATAACCGCTTTTACTGATTATATTAAATCCAAAGTTATTACTATTAATTATTGGTAAATAGTTTTTAAAATCTCTATAAATCGTTTTGGAGCTTGTATTGGTTTTATATGATATATCTTTGGCCGACAAAAATTCGTTTTCATGCTTATACAATAGTCTAATTATTTCTTTCATGCGACTTGATATTAATGAGTTCATAAATAACCACCTTTCTCCAACTATACTTTACCACATATTATTTTATTTATAAGATTATATGTCCGTATTGCAACAGACAATTAATAAAAATAACTTTATTATAAAAAGGTATAGTATAATCAGATAGGAGGTTCAAATGAACAACGAAGTTAATATTATATTAATGGACATAATATCAAATGTAGGAGCGGCCAAAGGAAACTACATAGAAGCAATTCGTCTATTAAGAGACCAAAAAGAAAGTGAAGCTTCAAAAAAAATTGAAGTCGCATCTGATTATTATTTAAAAGGACACAAAGCGCATGCAAAGCTGATTACTTTAGAGGCTAATAATGAAGATTTGAATATAAGTCTTCTTTTGATACATGCAGAAGATCAATTATTAAGCTGCGAAACTTTCAAAATATTTGCAGAAGAAATATATTCTAAATAAAGGAGAAAACATGAAAACATTAATGACTTTTTTACAAAATAAAGTAGTACCAACCGCAAATAAATTTCAACAAATACCGTTTATAATGGTTCTAAGAAATTCAATGTTATCCATTATGCCATTAATGATTGTGGGAGCGATAGGTACATTTTTAATTAATATGCCGTTTCCATCAATTAATAATTTTTTACAACCGATTCACCCATTTTTACAATCACTCACAACCGTAACTTCAAACATTTCTGGAATTATAGTTTCTATTGTTGTGGGTTATTATAGCGCGAAACAATTTAAATTAGATGAAATTTCAGGAATTGTTATTTCAGTCAGTTCATTTATGGCGGCAACATTAACTGAGGAATTAACCATTTCAGTTGAGATATTCGGAGCAACAGGATTGTTTTCGGCTATTTTTATCGGATTTTTGAGTGTATATATTCTATATCTTACGAAAAAATATAACATTCAAATTAATATGCCTGAATCTGTACCTGCGATGGTTTCCACTTCGTTTTCGTTGATACTGTCTCTAGTTTTGTCTGTAAGTATATTTTTATTCTTTAGAGTAATCTTAAACATTGATATTAATACAGTTATTAATTTAATATTCTCGCCTTTATCTAAATCTTTAGATACTTTACCTGGATTACTGGCACTTTCATTTATGATGAGCTTATTCTTTATTATAGGAATAAACCCAATAGTCTTTATAAGTATGTTGATTCCTATCCTTACAATCAACGGAGAACTTAATGCAGCTTTAGCTCTTGCCGGAGAACAACCAACACAATTGGTCACTTGGGGTATGGAGACAATAATGTGTGCAGGTGGTACCGGTGCAACTTTAGGATTGGCGATATTACTTTTAAGATCAAAATCAAGTGTCTACAAGACTTTAGGAAAAATGGCAATTGTTCCAAGTTTATTCAATATTAATGAACCGGTAGTATACGGTGTTCCTATTGTGTTTAATCCTATGTTTATTGTACCTTTTATCTTGGCACCACTCGTTAATATAACACTTACATGGTTTATGATGGACCTTAATTTAATAACACGTGCGTTCGTTGACATCCCTTTTACCACGCCTCAAATTATTAATGGTTATTTAATGTCAGGTGGATCTATAACCACAGCAATTTGGACCGGATTCTTAGTTATTGTTTCTATAGCAATTTACTATCCTTTCTTTAAAGTTTCAGAAAGAGAACAATTGAAACAGGAAGTTAGTGAAGGTGTAAATTAAATGCAAAGAAAAAAGAGAATTATGTTAGTCTGTGCTGCAGGAATGTCTACCAGTTTATTAGTCAATAAAATGAAAAGTGTAGCAAATAGTGAAATGGGAGGTAATTTAGAAATATTTGCCTTGTCTGAGTCTGAAGCTCAAGGTCAAATGGATAGTGTTGATGTAGTTTTACTAGGGCCACAGGTGTCATATATTTATGACAGCTTCAAAAAAATCGGAGATGAGTATAAAATACCGGTTGCCATAATTGATCCAATTATTTATGGAAGAATGGATGGAAAACAGGTACTAAATGATGCACTACAAATGTTGGCGGATCGTGGTGATGAATAGTAACTATAGTTTCCCTAAAAATTTTTTGTGGGGAGGGGCAACGTCAGCTAATCAAATTGAAGGGGGGTATAATAAAGGCAATAAAGGTACGTCAATAATGGATTTAATGATTTATGATCCTGAAATACCTAGAAGTAATGCCTTGGATACTCTAGAAATAAATTCTAGTGAGTTTACTAAGAGATTGAGCGATGATAGTAATAATTATCCCAAGAGGAGGGGTGTGGATTTTTATACCAATTTTAAACAAGACATCAAACTATTTTCGGAGATGGGTTTAAAAATGTTACGTATTTCGATTGACTGGTCAAGAATATATCCTACAGGATTTGAATCCGAACCTAATGAAGAAGGTCTTAATTTCTATGATAACGTGATCGATACATTAATTGAGTATGGAATAATGCCTCTCATCATAATGCAACATTATGATATACCAGTCAGTATCGTGGATGAACTTAATGGTTGGGAAAACAAAAAAACTATAGAGTTGTTTTTAAAATACAGTGAGACACTTATAGACCGGTATCATGAAAAAGTTAAATATTGGGTATGTTTTAACGAGATCAGTATGATTGTTTCAAGTCCATTTACTGGTGGTGGTATTTTGAAAGATAGATCCAAGCTAAGTCTTATGCAATTGAAGTATCAAGCCATCCATTACCAATTTATAGCGAATGCAAGAACAATTAAATATGCTAAGCGCTATTCAGATTTAAATTTTGGAGCAATGAACGCTCATTTAGAATATTATCCAAAAACCAGCAATCCTGAAGATATCTTAAAGTCTCAACAAGATTCACAAAAAAATACATTCTTTTTTGAGGTTATGATCAAGGGAAAATATCCATATTACATGGAACGATTCTTTAAAGAAGAAAATATTCAACTATCTATGACTAAAGAAGAAAAACAAATCTTATTCGAAAATAAAAGCGACTTTATTGCATTTAGCTATTATCAATCATATATTTCAAATTCAGAAGCGTCTGGTAAAATGACGAGTGGAAATATAATTGGGTCTGAAGTGAATCCTTATTTAAAAACAAATGAATGGGGATGGCCGATTGATCCAGTGGGTTTGCGTGTGTCATTGAATAAACTTTATGATAAATTTCAAGTTCCCTTATTTATTCTTGAAAATGGATTTGGAGCAGAAGATATTTTAACAAATAATAATGAAGTTAATGACTTATATAGAATTGATTACATAAAACAACATATCATACAAATTGGTCAAGCCATTAAAGATGGAGTTGATGTATTAGGTTATTTAGTGTGGAGTCCAATTGACCTTGTAAGTGCAACTGGGCATGATATGAATAAAAGATACGGCATGATTTATGTTGATTTAGATAATTATGGGAACGGTACCAAGCAAAGATATAAAAAACAAAGTTTTTATTGGTATAAAGAACTCATAGAAAATAATGGTAATAATATTTCGGAATAAGCGAAAGTTAGGTTGTTAGGGTGTCGATTGAACAGAATCAACACCCTTTTCCAATTGATTTTATAGATGATGTAGTAGTGTCGAATGCTTTTAATTTAAATCGAAAACAGGAATGTATCTATATTGTATTAAAATGAGTCGCCTTACTTCCCCTTTATTTAACCAATCTGGAATTTATCTTTTTATAATGTGTTAATCGTATGATATCAGTTATATCATAAAAATGTTTGAATCAAATGGCTCAAAATGGTAGACTATTAACAATTAAACGGAGGTATTACATGAATTATTCAGCATTAATTCTTGCAGCTGGAAAGAAAGCTGCACAGGGGATCAGTTATCGAAAAGCATTGGCAAAAATTGATAAAGGTCAATCTGTGTTAGATAAGTCTGTTTCGGTGTTTCTTAATGATGCCCGTTGTAAACAAATTGTGATTGTTACAAACTCTGCAGACCTTCAGAAGCTTGTTCAAGCCCATGATTCAGGTAAAATCATTCACGTTAAAAGTGGTAACACCCGTGCGGAGAGTGTGCTCTTAGGTTTGACTGCTGTGGGTGAAGATGTGGTTTTAATTCATGATGGTGTGCGTCCGTGGGTTCGAACAGAGTATATTGACCGAATTTTGGAGAAAATGGAAAATGAACAAGCATGTGTATTGGCCATTAAACCCAAGGGAACCTTACTTCAGGTTGAAGATGGGTATGTGACGGATATTGTGCGTCGTAACTATATGCAAACCCAAACACCCCAAGCCTTTAAAACAAATTTTATTTTAAAGTGTTATTCTATTGCGAAAAGTTTGAAACTGAACATCCTGGATGATGCAGAATTGGTGTCTCGTGTTTCTGATGAAAAGATTGCGGTTGTTGAGGGTGATGTACGCAATGTACGCTATGTTTTAAACGAAAAAAAATAATTTAAGGATAATAAGGACTGCTGGGATATTTATTAGGGGTACAGGTTTACAAAGGCATATTCTTTTGGTATAGTATAGGAACGGAAATAAGTAGTTTTTTCCTTGGCAGCAATGCCCGACAGACCAGAAGGAGGTGTACTGATGAGACAGTATGAATTAATGTACATCGTAAAACCACACATCGAAGAAGAAAACCGTAACGCTTTAATTGAGCAATTACACGGAATCTTGACAAACAATGGTGCTACTATTGAAAAAGTCGATGAATGGGGTTTACGTGACCTAGCATACGAAATTGATCACATAACAAAAGGATATTATGTTGTTACAACTTTTACCTCAGGTGATGAAGCGATCAATGAATTTGATCGTTTGACTCGCATTAACCGTGACGTAATTCGTCATATGATTGTTAGACTAGACGAGAAAATCTAATTGAAGAGGTGAGATTACATGATTAATCGAACAATATTGGTGGGCCGTATTACACGAGACCCAGAATTGAGAAAAACACAAAATGGGAACTCCGTAGTGAGTTTTACCGTTGCATGCAATCGCCGTTTTGGCGAACAAGACCAAGCAGACTTTATTAACTGTGTTGCTTGGAACCAATCAGCTGACTTTTTAGCAAACTACATTAAAAAAGGCGCTTTATTGGGTGTAGAGGGTAGAATTCAATCGAGATCCTATGAAAATAGAGAAGGACAAAATGTATATGTCCAAGAAGTGGTCTGTGACACAGTCCAAGCACTTGAACCTCGTAATTCTAGAGGCAGTGACTTTGATCCAGGGTATCAACCCGATGTCGCACCATCATTTAGTCAAACACAAACGGCTAAGCAAGATGATGAGCCAATTTTAGACATTACCAATGATGACCTTCCATTTTAAAAGGAGAAATAAAAATGTCATTTAGAAAGTTTCGCGGACCAAAACGCAAGGTTTGCTACTTTACAAAAAATAAAGTAGACTATATCGACTACAAAGATATCGAACTCTTGAAACGTTTTATTGGTTCAAATGGGAAAATCATTCCTAGACGCGTAACCGGAACAAAAGCTAAATACCAACGTCCACTTGCAACAGCAATTAAACGTGCACGTCAAATGGCTTTACTTCCATACGTTACAGAAAATTAAAAAAACTAACCTCTTCATCAATCTGAAGGGGTTTTGTGTTTTTAGGAGATATTTATGCGAAAAACAACACGGAGTATTACCGACGGTGCCATCACTGCAACACTCTCTGTCATGCTATTATTAGTAGACAGGTTGGTTGCTGGGTTTTTAATGTCCTTTTTACCCTTGCCTTTAATTGTTTATGGCATCTATTATTCAATCAAAGAAACAATATTGGTTTATGTGGTAACGGTTTTACTGGTGGCGATATTTCCAGGGCAATTATCCACAACCATCTTGATGTTGATGTATGGGTTGATTGCGGTAATCTATGTGGGCGTTTCAAAAACCAATTTAAATAAATATATAAAATTTTTATTTTTATTCTTTGGGGTGACGCTATGTTGGATCGTAATGATTACAGGATTTGGCAGTCTATTTGGTTTGAGTTTTGAACTCACCAAACAAGAAATCATCACATTTCTAAACATCACAGACGCTAACCTTATTAACATCCTGGCGATCGGTGTGATTGTGGTGAGTATGATTCTTGAAACATTGATCATTACTCTTGCATCCGAATTTATAACGCAAAGAATGAAACTTCATAGAAAAGTATAAGTCGATGTGATAAACTAGATACATCAAAAAGGGGATGCCTATGCTCGAAAAATTCGAAAAATATAAAACCCAGTTAATCGCAATGGGTGTCGTTGAATTGGTCTTATTGGCCATATTTCAAGTCTTTATTCCAAACTACTTATTTATTATCCAATACTTGATCATTCTCATCAACTTATTGGTGATTTTTATCGTGTTTACCATTGCGGTTAAATCTTACCAAGAACGCGTGATGTCTGTCACAAGAACCCTGGGAAGAGAATCCGGTGAAGCCTTTGCTTTTGCAAGAACAGGAATCATTACATACGACGAAAATAGAACCATTACTTGGATGAGTGAAATATTTGAAGACTACAACTTAAACTATATTGGAGCATCACTTTTAGATGTATTCCCAACCCTTACAAAAGCAGTAGAAGATCCCAACCTGACCATGTTGATAGATGTGGATGAATACATATTTGAAGTAACCCACTTAAGTTCAAAGGGTGTCCTTGTCATGCAAGAAAAAACCGAAGTAGGAAAACTAAAACGGACTCTTGAAGATAATGAAGTGGTCTTGGGATTTGCTTACTTGGATAACTATGAAGAAACAACAGCCTACGTTGAAGAACAAACCATCGCAACGATGGACTTAAACATCCGCCAAGCCGTTGTTAATTGGGCCAATAAGCACAATATTTTAATCCGTCGCTTACGCCAAGATCGCTACTTACTCTTATTGAATGAAAAAATATTTAAAGATTTAGAAACGGATCGATTTGGAATTTTAAACAAAATTCGAAAAGAATCCTCAAAACTCGATACCAATATTACCCTATCCTTAAGTTTTGCACGCAAGTCCCGTAACTTTAAAGAACTCGAGGAAATGGCCAACGATGCCCTTGAGCTTGCACAAAGCCGTGGTGGGGACCAAGTCGCCATTAATACCAAGTCAGAAACGATGCGTTACTATGGCGGATCTGTGGATGCGGTTGAAAAACGCTCCAAAGTTAGAGTACGTGTCTTGGCCCAAAATTTAGGCGGACTCATCAACCTTGCATCCAATGTGATTATTGTTGGACATAAAATGATGGATTTTGACTGTATGGGTTCAGCCATTGGAATTTCTGCTTTGACTTCAGTTTACAACAAGAAAGCGTATATTATTGTTGAAAAAGATGATATTGAAACGAAATTACAACAAGCAATGGTAGTTAATGAAGATGCCTTCTTAGAAAACCATAAATTAATCAGCACCAAGGAAGCCTTTGAGTTACTCAATAAGGATACATTGGTTGTGATGGTAGACCACCACAACCTCCAACAATGCCAAGTACCTGAATTGGTTGAAAAAGCTGAAAACATTGCGGTTATTGACCATCACCGCAGAACCGGTGCCTTTGCGTTTGATAGAAAACTAACCTATATTGAACCTTCCGCATCCTCTGCCAGTGAATTGGTGATTGAGTTTTTCCCATATCACCACTATAACGTACAAATTTCTCCCTTTGATGCGACCATTATGTATACAGGGATTCTCATTGATACCAATCGTTTTAGAAATAGAACCGGAAGTCGTACCTTTGATGCCTTGGCTGAATTGCGTAAATATGGAGCCGATATTTCAAAATCAGAAAACATGTTGCGAGATGAATTTGAAGACTTTGAGCTCAAGAATCGGGTTATGATTCAATCCGAGATGTTTGATGATGGGTATATTATTACCCCCTATAAGGATCACAATCTCAAACGCAGCTTGATGTCACAAGTTGCGGACGAAATTCTTAAAGTTAGAAATGTTGAAGCCTCCTTTGTGGTTGCCTTCACCAAGGAAAACACAGTTGCGATCTCTGCCCGATCTAAAGGCGATTTAAATGTACAACGGGTTATGGAAAAACTGGGCGGTGGCGGCCACTTTACCGGTGCAGCAACCCAGATTATTGGACACAGCATCAACGATGTGGTAGAGATGCTTAAAAAAGTAATCTTAGAAGTGAAAGAAGAGGTATAATATGAAAGTTATTTTATTAAAAGATGTTAAAAAAATTGGAAAAAAAGATGAAATTGTCAATGTAGCTGACGGCTATGCCCGTAACTACTTAATTCCCAATGGATTGGCTGTAGGAGCCAGTGAAAAAGGAAGAGAAATATTGGCACAAGAAAAAACTGATCGTAAGGCTGAACACGAAAAAATGCGTCAAGATGCCATGAAAGTTGCCCAAAAGCTCGAAGGCATTGTTTTACAGTTTGATGTGAAAGCTGGAAAAGATGGCCGCGTCTTTGGATCTGTTTCAACCAAACAAGTTGAAGAGAAATTAAATCGCGAACATAAAATTAAATTAGACAAACGTAAATTTAAACCCAGTTCTCCTATCGGAACATTGGGCTTCAATAAAATTGAAGCAACTATCTATGATGATGTGACTGGAACCATTACTGTAAAATTAAATCAAATTCAATAAGGAGTGTTTAAAACATGACGCTAAGACAATTACCCCAGAGTATAGAAGCTGAAATTGCGCTACTGGGTACCCTTTTGGTATATCCAGAGACAACCCGAACTGTAGCACAATATGGGCTCAAAGCCCCAGATTTTTTCGACGCGAAAAACCGTCGTATTTTTGAAAGTATGATGGAAGTGATTGATTCAGATTCGCTCTTAGATGTCACAACGCTCATCACAAAACTTAAAGACAAAGCCATTTTTGATGAAGTGGGGGGCATGGAATACCTGGCCTTCTTAACAGACGGATCTGCTTCACCTTCAAGTCTTGATTACTATGTGGACATCGTTCAAGAAAAAGCCCAAAAGCGTGTTTTAATTGAAACCACACAACGCATTACAGAAAGCAGCTTTGATGGTTCTGTTGATGTGAATGAACTTTTGGAAAAAGCTGAAAAATCAATTCAGGATATTGCACAAAGTAGACGTACTGAAGAAATGCAAAGAGGACCCGATGTGGTTGATGCAGTCTACAAACAAATTAAGGAATTTGGGGATTCGGGAAACCGAGTTACAGGTCTATATACAGGGTATACAGCACTCAATGAACTGACAAACGGCCTTCAAAATGGTGACTTGATTATCCTTGCGGCCAGACCCTCTGTGGGTAAGACCGCCTTTGCGCTTAACTTGGCAATGAATGTGGCAGCCATGAATAAAGATGGCAAAGCATCGGTTGCGATTTTCTCACTTGAGATGCCTGCAACCCATTTGATGAGCCGTATGTTATCGGCCCAATCAGAAGTTCATGGAACCACCTTAAGAAATGGAAAACTTGATTCAGAAGAATGGAATCGATTGAACCATGCGGTCGGTGTTATGAAAACACGCAATATCTTTATTGACGATGCCTCTTCAATTACCCTTGCAGAAATGTTTGCGAAATGTAGAAAACTCAAAAATGAAGGCATGCTGGATTTCATTGTAATTGACTATATCCAGCTGATATCAGGAAGAAGCAATTCAGAAAGCCGCCAACAAGAGGTTTCTGAAATTTCCCGTGGACTCAAACAATTGGCGCGTGAATTGGAAGTGCCAGTTTTGGCCTTGTCCCAATTATCCCGTTTGGTTGAAAGACGTGAAGGAAACATTCCGCAGTTGAGTGACTTACGTGAATCAGGATCCATTGAGCAAGATGCGGATATCGTTATGTTCTTATATCGCGAAGCCTATCATGATCAGGATGCAAAAGCAGAACAAAGAGAGACAGAAAACTCAAAACTCCTCATTCGTAAACACCGTAATGGGGGCTTGGGAGACATTCAGCTCACTTTCACACCTAAAATCAATCGCTTCCACTCATCCACCCTGCGTCCGGAGGACTTTTAATGAAGTTTCACGTATTGGCCAGTGGGTCAAAGGGGAACGCATTTGTATTGGAGAAAAAGGATACCAAAATATTAATTGATTGTGGTACCACAAAGAAATATTTAAACGATAGTTTTAAAACGTTGAATCTAGACATGAATACCTTGAATTCAATTTTTATCACCCATAACCACAGTGATCATATTCGTCAAATCAATATGTTTAAGAAGCATCCCTTCTTATATGCTCCCGAAAAACTTCTGTTTGAGCATAATTTGGTTTTACCTTATGAACCGTTCACGATTGGGGATTTTAACATCATGCCCCTTCCCACATCCCATGATGCGGATGTATCGGTGGGTTATGTGATTCAAGATTTTGAACACAAGTTAATATATATGACCGATACAGGTTATGTTCAACAAACACATTTAAAGTATATGCAAGATGCAGATTATATTATATTGGAAAGCAATCACGATCCAGATTTATTGATGAAAACAAACCGTCCTTACTTTATTAAACAACGTATCCTCTCGGATAAGGGACACTTATCCAATGATGGTGCGGGGGAAGTTTTGAATCAAATTGTGGGCACCAACACAAAAGAAATTGTTTTGGCACACTTAAGTGAAGAAGGTAATACTGAAACACTGGCACTTGAAACGGTCTCTAAATATTTAAATGGATACAAAGGAAAATTAAAGGTGGCGAAGCAATATGAAATTGTTTCATCTGATTGAAAACAATGATTTCTCACTGTTTTTTCACGATGATTTCATATGCGTACATTATCATTTGTAAAGGTGGATAGTTATGAATAGAAACAAAGGAATACAAATAGGATTAATTTTAGTAGCTTTGGTTGCCAGTATTTTCTTAGGCCAATGGACTGATAAAAGCCAAAATACGGCGGTATCGGCCTTGGAAACCTTGGAAGTTGAGACCAATGTGATTGGTCAAGCGGTCATTGGTACCCTGTCCTCACCCACTAAAGTTAAGAAGTTATATGATAAAGACCAACTTATTGGTGTTATCAAAAATCAACGGAATGTTGAATTGCTTTTACAAGCAGTTTATGAAAACGAATATAAGGATGAATTTCCAGACACAACACTTGGTTTTATCGATGATATTTACATGGTAGAGGAATTAACCTACAGTGAATATGAAGATATGGACCAAGAGATTTTCGATTACGTTTATGAAGAAGATCGCATTGCGATTCAAGTACCTAAAATTGAATTCTCAAATGGTGCTACCATTTATGTTAAGCAAGTCTCTGATTTTAATAAAGCACGAGAGATGTTTATCAAATCTTATATTTCTGAAGATGCGTATAACCGATTGATTAACAATGAAAAGGTACCTCCACTTAAAACCTATGGTGAACAAGAAGTGGATTTTTCTGTTAACGAGTCCATTGTTATATCTAAAGGATATGCTTCTATTGATAATATTTATCTCAATGATGTAGAAGTGTTGAACTTCTTAAGTTTTGGGGATGAACCTGAATATAAAACCTATGAAGTTCAAGAATTTGACATGATTGAAGGGATTGCGATGTTGAATGCATTGAGTGTGAACCAATTGATGTCGATGAACTCAGATAAAATTAGCTCGGAGCAACAGATTCTTGCACCTGGTCTTGAACTCAACGTTACGGAATTTAATTCTCCACTGAATGTCGTTGTTACCAAGGAGCGGATGGTTGAAGAAGTCATTCACCCTGAAGATACGATTTATAGAAATGATCCCAGTTTAAGAGAAGGATTGACCCGTGTTGAGGTTTATGAAGAAAAAGGGCTTCGTGATGTTGTTTATGAAGATATCTACGTAAATGATGAGCCTATTGAATCTAATTTAATCAGTTCCAAAACCACCAAAGAACCAGTTCGGGGTGTGGTCTTGGTTGGAACTTATGAAGAACCAAGAGTGGGTAGTGGAAACTTTGCCTGGCCTATGAACAATGCCCGTATTATTTGTGGATGGTATTGCTATGCTGGACATGCAGCGGTCGATGTTGCTTCACGTTCAAATCGTGGCTATGGACCAGTCTATGCTTCAGACCGCGGTTATATTGCTTCTAGAGGTTATGATGGTTCCCGTGGATACTATGTTATCATCAACCACAATAATGGATTCAGCACCTATTACTATCACTTAAATGCCCCAAGTTATGTACCTTTGGGTGTAACGGTTAGAAAAGGTGAGCAAATTGGTTATGTTGGTATGACTGGACGAACAACAGCGCCTCATGTTCACTTTGAGATTCGATATAATGGAACGAAAGTCCATCCATGTAAATATATTGGTTGCTAGAGGTTATGATCTATGAAAAAAAGTATGCGTTTATTGTGGGTAATTTTATTGGCTTTTAATCTCTATTTGGGATACGAAGTCTATCAAATGAAAAATATTGAACAGCCCCAAAAGCCTATTAAGGAAATCACCACGAAAGTTTCTGAATTTGAAACTGACGTTACCCGTGTTGTGTCTGTTGTTGAACCCAAGGTTGTCAGTGTCCTTCGATTTGCTCAAAACCAACTCAGCGGCAGCGGCAGCGGCGTCATCTATGAGCTTGAAACAGATGCGACCTATATTATCACCAACCATCATGTCATTGAGGGTGGTGACAGTTTAAAGGTAAAGCTATCGTCTGGTGAAGAGTTGGATGCAACCTTGGTTGGATCTGATGCGTACACAGACTTGGCTGTTTTAAAAATTAATGAAAACATTGGCATTGAACCCATTTCAATTGGGGATTCATCCGTGGTTAAAGTGGGTGAATTTGTGGTTGCAATGGGCAGTCCTTTGGGCGTGGAATTTTCAAACTCCAGCACGTTTGGGATTATCTCAGGTAAAGATAGACTCGTACCCGTCGATCTCAACGGTGACAATGTGGCGGATTGGGATATGGTGGTCCTTCAAACCGATGCTGCCATCAACCCCGGTAACTCAGGGGGTGCATTGGTAAATATGAATGGTGAATTAATTGGTATTAACTCACTGAAAATCAGTTTGGATACAGTTGAAGGGATGGGTTTTTCCATTCCTGTGAATGAAGTCATTCCCATTGTGAAACAAATTAAAGAAAATGGTAAAGTGCAATATCCAATTTTGGGTATTTCGGCCGTATCCATTGCGGACATCCCGTATTACAGTGACTTAAGAAACGATGAAATTGAAGCAGGTGTTTTAATTGTGGAAGTTTTATCTGATTCACCTGCATCTGAAGCCGGGCTTCAAAAAGAAGATGTGATTGTGAAGTTTGATGGCATCCAAACACCTACCTTTAAGGACTTTAGAAGAATTTTATATTCTAAAAGAACGGGTGACACCATCGTCTTAGAAGTGATTCGAGCTGATGAAACCCTTGAAATTACGGTGACCTTAAATTGATTAAGGTGATCGCAGTTGGGAAATTGAAGGAAAAAGCGACCCAAGCATTGGTGGATGAATATATGAAGCGGCTTCAAACGGTTCATAAGCTTGAAATTATTGAATTGGGTAAGTCAAAACATAAAGACAGTGAAGTACAAAAGATTATTGAGGATGAAGGAGAGCGTATCTTAGCGAAGCTTTCTCCCTCAGATTATTTAATGCTACTGGACTTAAAGGGTGAGAATCTCAGTTCAGAGTCTTTATCTCAGAAGATGGATCTTATTTTAAATCAAGGACAAACTTTGGTGTTTGTGATTGGTGGTAGTCATGGGGTATCTCAGGCTGTTAAAAGTCGTGCCCAAGCAAAGTGGCAGTTGTCTAATTTAACATTTCCACACCAACTGGTTCGCATCCTTCTTTTGGAACAAGTTTATCGTTCTTTTATGATAATGAAGGGACATCCTTACCATAAGTAAAGAGAAACCCAATAAATATGGGCTTCTTCTTGTTTTAAGTTCAGAAATGTTATAAAATAAATGAGAAAACAGGAGGTAATATATAATATGAAAGAATTCAATGCAATCGTTGTTGACCCAGTAGGACTACACGCACGTCCAGCAACTGTAGCGGTCAATGCAGCTAGCAAATTTAAGAGCGAAATCAAATTGAGTTATAAAGGTAGAAGTGTTAACATGAAATCAATTATGGGTGTTATGTCACTTGGAATTCCTACTCAATCAGATATCTCAGTTTCCGCCGAAGGTGAAGACGAAGATGCAGCTATCGCTACAATCGAAGAAGTACTAAGAACTCAAAAAGTGATTGGGTAATTTATGAGTTGAAAATAGAAGGCCATTTGAGTCCTTCTATTTTTTATTATTGGGAGGAAATTTTTATGAACAGTTGGTTGAAGCTTGCCGAAAAAGAATTGTGGATGCAAAAAGAAATGTCTGCATTAACTGAAGCAGAGAAACATGATGCATTTTATAAGTCATTGGAATTTGGTACTGCGGGTATGCGTGGTTTATTGGGCGTGGGTCCCAATCGAATGAACGTATATACTGTCGCGAAAGCCAATATGGGATATGGCAAGTATCTTGTAAATAACTTTAGTGGCGATTTAAAGGTGGCGATTGCGTATGATAACCGTCATCAATCCCGTGAATTTGCAAAAGTCAGTGCGAATATCTTATCAACCTTTGGCATTACTTCTTATGTTTTTTTAGACCCGCGTCCAACACCGGAGCTGTCTTTTGCGGTACGTGAGTTGGGTTGTGTCGGGGGTATTGTGATTACAGCCAGCCACAATCCAAAAGAATATAATGGCTATAAAGTTTATGATGAGACGGGTTGTCAGCTTGTGGATCATAAGATTGCTGAAGTCATTCAATACGTGAATGAAATTGAAGATGAAACGGTCTTAGACTTGAGTGTGGATGCGAAAGATAAATTGGTGGATTTGGACCGTACTTTTGATGAAAAGTATGTTGCAAGACTCAAAGGCATTCTTTTAAGAAATGATGAACCTAAAAATATTAAGATTGTCTTTTCGTCGCAACATGGAACAGCCTATCCCCTCATACCAAATATATTAGAAGATTTGGGCTATCATGTTATTGTGGTACAGGAACAAAAAGCCTATGATCCAGACTTTTCTAACACAAAATCACCTAACCCTGAAGATAAAGCAGCCTATGAACTGCCTTTAAAGTACGCAAATGAACATGATGCGGATTTAATTTTGGTGTCTGATCCTGATGCGGATAGAATGGGGATTGCACTGAAGCATGCGGGTGAGTATGTCTATCTTACTGGAAATGATGGTGGTGCCATCTTACAAGAATATATTTACAGTACCTTGATTGAACAGGATAAGATGCCCAAGCATCCGGTGATGTTTAATACCGTCGTTACCTCTGATTTGGGAGAAAAAATTTCGCATTTTTATAACGTGGATGTTGAAAAAACACTTACGGGTTTTAAATACATTGGTGAGAAAATTGAAGGACACAACCAAAAACAAGACAAGTCATTTGTTTTTGGATATGAAGAAAGTTATGGATATTTAATCCAAGACTTTGTCCGTGACAAAGATGCACTTCAAGCATGCTTGATGGTCAGTGAAGCGGCCAACTTCTATTTAAACAGAGGCATGACGCTCATAGATGTCCTACATGGGTTATTTGAACGCCACGGGGCTTACTATGACCATTTGGAATCTTTGGCGCTTAGCGGCGAAGCAGGGCTTGCACGTATCCAAAGAATTTTAAATCACTTTAGAGATAACGCGCTTAAATCTATTGATGGTGTAAAAGTAATCAATAAAGAAGACTACCTCAAACAAGTAGATTCTAAAGGGAATGTCCTGGATTTCCCCAAATCCAATGTCCTTAAATACTTGTTAGAAGATGGATCATGGATTGCGATTCGCCCTTCCGGTACGGAGCCTAAGTGCAAATTTTACTACAACGTTAAAGCAGACAGCTTGGATAACGCAAAGAAAAAATATCAGACCTATTCTAAAGAATTGCACAATATCATTGAAACAATTTAGACCTCTAAGAGGTCTTTTTTTTTGAGACTGAGTTTTTTGAGTGAAAAGACTTGACTTTATATGCATGTTGGCTATAATCAAGGGGAAATAAAGAGGTGATTGACATTAAGGTTAAAGTTACTGCAACCCAAAAATCCAACTCCGTTGATATAAAGGATGTGGATGGCTATGCGACTTTACACGACCTCAAAACGATGCGTCGTTTGGTTTACCAAGAAGGATGTGGCGCTTACACTACCTTGGATTTTAGTAAAGATCGTGTACTTTTAAAAAGGGAGAATGAGTGGGTTACACTTGCGGAATTTGAACTGAATGCTAAGAATATTGCCAGAATTATTTCAGTAGAAGGTGAACTACGCTTTGACATTCAAGTAGTTGAATTGGAAGTGTTGGACACATCAATTAAAATTGTTTATAACTTACTCCAAGGGGAGGAATTGATTGATGTACATACTTTCAAATGTGTGTGGACAAAGGAGGAAGAAGCATGGCTAGAAATTCACTAACCAATATAGCTTATGAAAATTTAAAAAATAAAACAGAAGTGGTTGCATTTAATATATTGTGGAAAGAAGTGTGTTCAGAAATTGGATTCACAGAAGATATGGCGAAACGAAAAATTGCGTCATTCTACAATGCATTGATGCTAGATTCCCGCTTCATCTCACTTGAGAAAAACAATTGGGATCTTCGCGAACGTTACGCAGAAGATACATTGAGAATCGACCCTGAATTGGCGGATGATTATGATGATTATGATCAAGAAGCGTATGCGGAGGACTATGATACTCCGATTGAAATCGACATTGATTAGATTCTAGATTTTTGATAAACTAAAAAAGGGCATGGCGCTTCCAAAATGGGGCGTCATTTTTTTTATAATTGGAGAGGAAATAGAGTCTATGGCAAAATATATATTTGTGACCGGTGGCGTGGTTTCGGGCATTGGCAAAGGTTTAATTGCATCCTCAATCGGACGCTTGATGAAGAATCGTGGGTTCTCTGTCTTTATGCAGAAGTTTGACCCCTATATCAACGTGGATCCAGGCACCATGTCACCTTACCAACATGGCGAAGTTTTTGTGACCAAAGATGGGGCAGAAACAGATTTAGACCTGGGACATTATGAGCGCTTTATTGATGTGGAACTCACCAAAAACGCAAGCATTACTACAGGTAGGGTATATCAAAGCGTGATTGATAAAGAGCGTCAAGGTGCCTATAAAGGCGCTACAGTTCAAGTCATTCCTCATATTACCGATGAAATTAAAAACAAAATATATACCGTCGCCAAGGACTCAGGTGCTGATATTATCATTACCGAAATTGGAGGAACCGTAGGCGACATTGAATCCCTGCCCTTTTTAGAGGCGGTTAGACAAGTTCATTCTGAACAACCACGGGATAATGTGTTGTTCATTCATACAACACTCATCCCAAAAGTACCTGCCTCCAATGAACTCAAAACAAAACCCACCCAACACAGTTTTAAAGAATTGATGTCATTGGGTATTAAAACAAACATTATTGTGACCCGTTGTGAGGAACCCCTCACACAAGAAATGAAAGAGAAAATCGCCCTTTTTTGTGATGTGAATATCAATGCGATTATTGAATCTAGAAATGCAACGAATTTATACGAACTGCCATTACGCTTTCAAGATCAGGGTTTGGATACCTATATTCTACATAAGTTTGGGATTGACGATGCACCTGAAGCTGATATGCGTGAATGGGTTGAAATGATTGAGCGTTCTAAAAACTTAGAACATCGCATTAAAGTGGGGTTGGTTGGAAAGTATGTTCAATTGAAAGATGCGTATCTTTCCGTTGCAGAAGCCATTCAACATGCCTCTCACCAACAAGCCACTGACACGGAAATAATATGGATTAATTCCGAGGATTTAAATGTTCAAAATGTGGATAACTTATTAAACGATCTGGATGGGATCATCGTTCCTACAGGATTTGGAAAGCGCGGTACCCAAGGCATGATCTTGGCATCAAAGTATGCACGTGAACACCAAATTCCTTATTTTGGGATTGGTATGGGGATGCATGCAGCACTGTTGGATATTGCGATGCATCTTTGTGGATTGAAGGATGCGAATTCAACTGAATTTGATGAAAAAACAAATACCTCCATCATTACCATGATTGAACCAGAGCTTAAAATACAGTCTCTTGGGGGAACCATGCGTCTTGGGAATCATCCAATTCAATTAGAAAAAAACAGTTTAATACAAAAACTTTATAATCAAGATTCGATTTTTGAAAGACACCGTCATCGTTATGAGTTTAACAATCAGTATCGTAAGATAATTGAGGAAAATGGCTTGGTCATTAGTGGCTTTAGCCCCAATGGACAAGTGGTTGAAGCGGTTGAATTAAAGGGGCATGATTTCTATATTGCGACCCAATTTCAGCCTGAATTTAAGTCAAGACCCAACCGTTCTCACCCTTTATTTTACGGGTTTATAAATGCGGCTTTGATTTTTCATAAAAAAAGAGTAAAATGATAGTGTAGAAATATATAAGGAGGAATTATTCTATGGCTTTAGTATCAGCAAAAGGTATCCTAGAAAAAGCGCGTGCAGAAGGCTATGCAGTTGGTGCATTTAACATCAACAACCTTGAATGGACACAAGCAATCTTGGAAACAGCAGAGGAAATGAAATCACCTGTTCTATTGGGTGTATCAGAAGGTGCTGTTAAATATATGGGTGGATTTAAAACAGTTGTAGCGATCGTACGTGCACTTGTTGAAGACATGAACATCACTGTGGATGTGGCACTTCACTTGGACCACGGTAGCTATGATGGCTCATTTAAAGCAATCGATGCTGGATTTACATCGGTTATGTTTGATGGTTCACACTATGATTTTGAAGAGAACCTAGAAAAAACAAAAGAAGTGGTTGCTTACGCACATGAACGCGGTATTTCAGTAGAAGCTGAAGTTGGTTCAATTGGTGGAGAAGAAGATGGTATCATCGGTTCTGGTGAACTTGCAGATCCACAAGAATGTAAAACACTTACAGAAACAGGTATTGATTTCTTAGCTGCTGGAATTGGTAATATCCACGGTAAATATCCAGAAAACTGGGCAGGACTTGATTTTGGTGTATTGGGACAAATCCAAGACGTTACAGGACAAATTCCACTCGTATTACACGGTGGTTCAGGAATTCCTGAAGACCAAATCAAACGTGCAGTTTCATTGGGTGTTGCAAAAATTAATGTTAATACTGAACTTCAATTGTTATTTGCTGAAGAAACACGTAAATACATTGAAGCAGGTAAAGACTTAGAAGGTAAAGGATTTGATCCTCGTAAACTGCTTGCACCTGGTAAACAAGGAATTAAAAATGGTGTTAAAGAAAAGATTGAACTTTTCGGAAGTGCCAATAAAGCTTAATTGAAAATTCAAAAAACCACTGCTAGCGGTGGTTTTTTTTAAGTGGATTAATATGGAGAGATAGCATGAATTTAGTTGTTAAAAAGAGTATTGAAAAAGTAAAGCGTACAAGAAAACAAAAATTGGTCATGGGCTTTATGGCCGGAGCCATGATTGCGCTGGCATACATACCCATGATCAAATTCATTGATATGTTTGGGAGTCATGTTGGAACCCTAATGGGCGCTTTGTTTTTTCCAATAGGATTGATCTTGGTTTTATACATGGGTGGGGAATTGGTCTCAGGTAATATGACCGTTGTTGGGATTGGTTTCTTAAAAAAAGAAGTCACTTTCTTAGAGATGATTAAAAACTGGATTGATATTTTTATAGGAAATACACTGGGGGTTATTTTTGCGGTTGTGGTCTTGGGTTATGGATCGGGTATATTGACCAGTTTAATCCCTACCCTTGAAACCATGGCCCAAGGAAAGCTATCAACAACCCCACTCCAAGCACTGCTTTCAGGCATTGGATGTAACTGGTTTGTGGGTTTGGGCGTGATGTTTTTCTACAAATACAAGGAAGGTGTTGTTCAGTTTTTAGGGATTTACCTTTCTGTAGCTATTTTTGTGGTCATTGGTTTTCAACACTGTGTGGCCAATTTGGCAATTTTTGTTTTGCCATTGTTGCTGAAAACTGTGCTTCTTAAATCTGTACTGCTCAATGTCGGTATGGTTACTTTGGGTAATATTTTTGGAGGCGTGATTTTTGTGGGATTGTTCAATACCACGACTTCACAAGTTTAAGACTATGAACTTTTAAGTTTTTTCGCTATAATAGATGGGGACAAAAAGGAGTGGATCTATGACAAACGTCATCAAAATCGAAGGCGGACATAAATTGAATGGTGAAGTAACCATCAGTAGCGCCAAAAATGCGACCGTTGCATTGATACCAGCTGCAATTTTAGCGGATAAAAGTGTAGTAGATATCTATGGTGTACCCCGCATTAAAGATGTAAAATCATTAAAAGTATTATTAAAGGAATTGGGTGTTAAAGCCAATTTTGAAACTGAAGACCATCTTGTATTGGATACAACGCATATGAAGAATATCGTTTTAGACCATGAAGAGGTGTCAAATCTTAGAGCATCATATTATTTTATGGGTGCACTCTTGGGTAAATATAAAGAAGTTAAAATGCAGATGCCTGGTGGCTGTAACTTGGGTCCCCGTCCCATTGACCTTCACTTAAAGGGGTTTGAAGCCTTAGGTGCGACTGTGAATTATACGCAAGGTTATTATGATATTAAAGCCGAAAAGTTGGTGGGTTCTAAAATTTATTTAGACATTGCTTCAGTAGGTGCAACCATCAATATCATGATGGCTGCTACCAAAGCAGAAGGTAGAACCGTTATTGAAAACGCAGCGAAAGAACCTGAAATCATTGATATTGCAACATTTTTAAATAAAATGGGTGCTGTGATTAGGGGTGCAGGGACTTCTGTCATAACCATTGATGGTGTGGATTCTTTACAAGGATCTACCCATGAAATTATTCCAGATAGAATTGAAGCTGGAACTTATATTGTGATGGCAGCAGCCATGGGTGAAGTCGTTAGAATTAACAATATCATCCCCCTTCACTTAGAGGCATTAACTTCTAAGCTCATTGAGATGGGTGTGGATATTGAAATGGGAACTGATTTTGCGATTGTGCGTGGTGGTAACCCCTTGAAGGCCATTGATATTCAAACGTTGCCTTATCCAGGATTTGCCACAGATCTACAACAACCTTTGACAACTTTATTAACACAAGCCAAAGGGAGATCTTCAATTCGTGAAACCATTTATACAGAACGATTTAAACACATTCATGAGCTAAAGAAAATGGGTGGCAAACTGGAAAGCAATTCTCCAACTGCCATCATCGATGGTCCAACGCCTTTAGTGGGAACCAAAGTAACCGCAACGGATTTAAGATGTGGTGCTGCTTTAGTGGTCGCGGGTTTGATTGCGCAAGGTGTCACTGAGATTGATGAGATTTATCACATTGATCGTGGGTATGATAAGTTGGATGAAAAACTGAATGCATTGGGGGCCAAAATTTGGAGAGAGCCCAAAGCCTCTTATTAAAACTTTGTGAAGAAATCTACAAATTTAACAGAATTCCGTTAAAAGTATGTGATTTCTTCTTTTTTTTGTATTAAAGGAATCTGTATGCCCTTTCATAAAATAATTTAAAGTTTGAACGAAACCGGTTTATGTTAACATATAACTGTACAAAAGGAGATGGATACTATGGCAAAACATTGGGAAGGATTTAAGTCTGGCGTTTGGCAAGACGAAATCAATGTTAGAGACTTCATTCAACATAACTATACACCTTATGAAGGAGACGACAGTTTCTTAGAGGGCATCAGTGATAATACAAAGCTACTTTGGGAAAAATGTTTGGATCTTTTAAAAGAGGAAGTTAAAGTTCGCGTATTGGATATTGAAATGGACGCAATTTCTGGTATTAATAATTTTGCGCCTGGATATATCGATAAAGAACACGAAGAAATTGTAGGGCTTCAAACTGATGCGCCATTGAAACGTATCATCAACCCTTATGGTGGTATTCGTTTGGTTGACTCAATTTTGGAAATTTATAATCGTAAATTGGATCCAAAAACCAGTGAGTTCTTCCATAAATACACAAAAACACATAACCAAGGTGTGTTCGATGCTTATACACCTGAAATTAGACGTGCGAGAAGTACCGGTTTAATTACAGGATTACCAGATGCTTATGGTCGTGGTCGTATTATTGGTGACTACCGTCGTATTGCACTTTATGGTGTCGATTACCTAATTGAAGAAAAGAAAAAAGACTTAGAAACACTCAGACCTATCACAGCTGAAACCATTCAATTAAGAGAAGAAGTCAGTGACCAAATTCGTGCCTTAGGTGAAATTAAAGCCATGGCAAAAGGATATGGATTCGATATTTCTGTACCTGCAATGAATGCACAAGAAGCCATCCAATGGTTATACTTTGGATACTTAGCTGCTGTTAAGGAAAACAATGGTGCTGCAATGAGTTTGGGTCGTACATCCACATTCTTGGATATTTATATTCAAAGAGATTTGGAAAGCGGCTTAATTGATGAAAAACAAGCACAAGCTTATATTGATCAATTTATTATGAAATTGCGTTTGGTACGTCACTTACGTACGCCTGAATATGATGACCTCTTTGCTGGAGACCCAACATGGGTTACAGAATCAATGGGTGGTATGGGACAAGATGGTCGTCCACTTGTAACAAAGAACTCTTTCAGATACTTACATACACTCACAAACTTAGGACCTGCACCTGAACCAAACATGACGGTACTATGGTCAGAAGATTTACCACTTGGATTTAAGCAATATGCTGCCAAGATGTCCATTGAGACCGGTGCACTTCAATATGAAAATGATGACATTATGCGTCCTTCATTTGGAGATGACTATGGTATTGCTTGTTGTGTAAGTGCCATGACCATTGGTAAACAAATGCAATACTTCGGAGCCCGTGCAAACGTGGCGAAAGCATTGCTCTATGCCATCAATGGTGGTATTGATGAAATGCGTGAAATGAAAGTAATAGAAGGTTATGAAATCATGACTGATGCAGTCTTGGACTACGATAAAGTCATGAATGTATTTGATTTAGTCTTGAAAGATCTTGCAGAAGTCTATGTAGATTCTATGAATATCATTCACTTTATGCATGATAAATATGCTTATGAAAAGAGTCAAATGGCCCTTCATGATACACATGTTGAAAGATTGATGGCCTTTGGTATTGCAGGACTTTCAGTAGCTGCAGACTCATTATCCGCAATTAAATATGCAGAAGTTAAACCAATTCGAAATGAAAATGGTATTGCGGTTGATTTTGAAATCAATGGTGAATATCCTCAATATGGAAATGATGATGACCGTGTTGACAGTATTGCGGTTGATCTTGTTGAACGTTTCTTCCGTTATATCCAAAGTAATCCAATTATCAGAAATGCAAAACATACTCTCTCAATCTTAACCATTACATCTAATGTTGTTTATGGTAAGAAGACAGGTTCAACACCTGATGGTCGTATTAAAGGTGAAGCCTTTGCTCCTGGAGCAAACCCAATGCATGGACGTGATAAATCAGGTGCGCTTGCGTCATTGAACTCAGTGGCCAAGATTCCTTATTGCGGAACATGTGAAGATGGTGTTTCAAACACATTCAGTATCGTACCAGGCGTACTTGGTAAGAGTGAAGAAGAACAAGTGAATAACTTGGTCGGTGTTATGGATGGATACTTCACACAAGATGCACACCACTTAAACGTTAACGTTTTAAACCGTGAAAAATTAATTGATGCGATGAAGCATCCAGAAAAATATCCACAACTCACCATTCGTGTGTCTGGATATGCCGTAAACTTTATACGTCTTTCAGAAGAACAACAAAAAGAAGTTATCAGTAGAACATTCCATGACACTATCTAATCGTGATCAAGTTGGGTATGTTAGAAAACTAGAATCAATGGGTATGGTGGACGGTCCGGGAATTAGAACCATCGCGTTTCTTTCCGGATGTCCACTCCGTTGTAAATTCTGCCATAACCCAGATATGTGGGGGCATGTTCCTGAAGACCAAACTACGGTAGAAGAACTCGTCGCCAAGTTAAAGCGATTCAAACCCTATTATAAAGATACGGGTGGCGTCACTTTCTGTGGAGGCGAACCACTTAACCAACCTGAATTTCTTTATGAAGCCATGAAGGCATGTCATGAAGAAGGGATTTCAACAGTCCTAGATACCTCAGGATTTGGTAGACCAGATAGTTTTGAAAAGATTTTATCCGTAACTGACCTAATTCTATATGATATTAAAGGGTTGGTGGATGAAAAATATCGTGCCATGACCGGTGTTCCAATTAAGGTTACCCAAACATTCTTGGACAAAGCCCAAGCAATGGATGTCACCATTTGGATTCGTATTGTAATTGTGCCAGGTTTCCATGATTCTTATGAATATATGGATGAACTCGCAGCATACATTGCACCTTTAAAAAACATTGAACGGATTGAACTCTTACCTTATCATACGATGGGTGTCAATAAGTACGATGTCATTGATATGGAATATCCTTTAGCAGGGGTTCCTGCAATGAATAAGGACTTGACCATGGACTTCCAAAACTATTTGAAAAATAAAGTTAAAGAGATTAGAGCGCAAAAGAATTTATCGCATCTAAACAAAATATAAAAAAAGGTAATATAAAATAACTTGGGGATAGTCAAGATTCCGCAATAAGATATTGTGGGGAGTGTAAGACCCCAAGTTACTGTCTAGGACTAGAATGGAGAAGATCTACTCTAGTCTTTTTTTATGGGATAAAGATAATGTGTGG
>WPCK01348396.1_pt1 | contig 28938 bp, 20 predicted proteins | sample 5399851 | NCBI WGS metagenome assembly WPCK01 (sample SAMN12869471, study PRJNA574797) | sludge metagenome | isolation source: wastewater treatment of pH11 | place: China:Beijing | collected 2019-05-20 | reverse complement strand
CCCCCCGCCTTTTGATGACGACCATAACCCAAAACCTTTTACACCCCCACCCCCAGTGGGGGGGGGTTGTGGGCTGGGGGGGGGGCTCTTCAGGTACTCCGACAGGCTCTAGGGATCTCCGACGTCGCGCAGTGGCCAGTCTGGTGCTCGTCCTGGCGTCGTCGCTCAGCCCGCGGACGGTTCAAGCCGCGGATCCCCCACCTGCCAACATCCTGTTCATATGCTCGGACGACCATGCCGCGCGGGCGATCAGCGCCTATGGATCGACCGTCAATCGCACACCGAACCTGGACCGCCTGGCACGGGAGGGCATGCGGTTTGATCGCTGTTACGTGACCAATTCCCTGTGCGGCCCCAGTCGAGCGGTCATTTTGACCGGGAAATACAGCCACCAGAATGGGTTTTATCGCAACGGAAGGGGGGATTTTGACGGGAGCCAGACGACCTTTCCGCAATTGCTGCGATCGGCCGGGTACCAGACGGCGGTCATCGGCAAGTGGCACCTGGGGAGCGACCCCACGGGATTTGATCACTGGGAGATCTTGCCCGATCAGGGGCGCTATTACCGGCCGGAGTTCCTGACGGCGGCCGGTCGAAAAGTCGAGCCGGGCTACGTGACCGACGTGATCACCGACAAGGCGCTCCGTTGGCTGGAACATCGCGAGCCGGGCAGGCCGTTTCTGCTGATGGTTCAGCACAAAGCCCCGCACCGCGAATGGGCTCCATCTCCCACGCATGGCGCCACGTTTTCCGATCATGGCATCCCGGAGCCGGAAACGCTGTTCGACGATTACACGGGCCGCGCCTCCCCGGCCCGTCAGGCGACCATGCGAATCTCCCAGGACCTGATGCTCGATTATGACCTCAAGGTCTTTCACCCCGACGAGCCCTACGGCCGGCAGCTGTTTGGTCGAATGTCCTCCTCGGAGCGGGCGGCCTGGTCCGCCGCGTTTGATGCGGATAACCGCGCCTTCCGCCAGGCGAAGCTCCAGGGATCGGACCTCGTCCGCTGGAAATACCAGCGCTACATGCGGCAGTATCTCGCCTGCATCCAGTCGGTCGATGACAGCGTCGGCCGCCTTCTGGATTATCTCGATGCTCACGATCTGACGTCCAACACGCTGGTCGTCTACTGTTCGGACCAAGGATTCTTTTTGGGCGAACATGGATGGTTTGACAAACGCTGGATGTACGAGCCCTCGCTCCGGATGCCCTTCCTCGTTCGCTGGCCAGGACAGGTCGAACCGGGGCGAGTGGATACCCACATTGTTTCCAACGTCGATTTCGCGCCGACGTTCTTGGAACTTGCGGGTGTGGAACTGCCCTCCGGGTTGCAGGGTCGCAGTCTGGTGCCGCTGCTGCGAGGAGAGCCTCCCCGCGACTGGCGCACCTCGTTCTATTACCACTATTATGAAGGTCCCCCTGCAACGCATACCGTGGCGGAGCACGATGGTGTTACCGACGGCCGCTTCAAATTGATCCATTATTACAAGCGCGGCGAATGGGAACTTTTCGACTTGCAGAAGGACCCGCAGGAGATGTCGAGCCTCTATGGAAAGCCCGAATCCGCGGAAGTCGAACGGACCCTGAAACGAGAACTCGCGCGGCTACGGGAAGAGCTGGAGGTCCCCCCGGAAGCTGCGCCGTAATGCGAGCGTGGACGCATCGCGTTCGTCTCCGTCATGCGGCAGCCATTGTACGAGCGATGGCCTTTGAGGCGTACTACCGCGATGGGCGCACGCCGTCGGCCTGTGCTTCGCCCACCGCCTCGATCGGCTGCCGCTGGTCCGCGGCTACGAAGTAGCCATGCTGCAGGAAGCGCAGCGTCGATTGGCGGACTTCCGGGTCCTCCATGATATAGGTGTGCAGTACGGGGACGACGAGAAAATCCCGCGCGCCGATCAGTCGTGTCTCGGCGATGCTGACCACGAAGTCGTCGTCCCCCTCGACCACGGCATTGGCCACGCCTGCCACTTTCTGCCGGCCGGCAATGATACCGAACTCGAAATTCGGCGTGGCCAGGCGCCGCGACAGCGGTTCCCACTCCTGCGCCAGTTGCCCGCCGGCAGCCCCGAGGATCCAGCGGAAGAGTTCATTGTCCTTGAGCTGCACTGCCAGCGAGGATCCCTGATTGGGTGGCGCCAGCATCACCATGCGCCCAAATCGTGGCCGCATGGCATCGAGCTTCCCCGCGGCGGCCAGGTCCGCCAGGTAGTGCCGGGTCACCAGGTTGCCCAGGCTGTGAGCCACGATATGGATCGTTTCGACCCCTTCCAGGTGGTCGATCACGCGGGCCAGTGCGCGGGCGTTCACGTCAATCGGGTTCCGGGTACTGGCATAAGACATATTGATCAGTGTGTAGCCACCCGATTCGGCCAGGTAGCGGCCGATCCCTTCCATCGAGCGTCGAGTCCGCCCCAGCCCATGAATCGTCACGACGACCTTTCGCTTCAGTGGGGGCAGTTTCAGCTCGCGCTTCAGTGCGTCGAACTTCGACCGGCAGTCCGCGTACGCTCCCCATGCGCGGCGGACGTTGTGATCGTCCAGAAGGCGATGGTGGCCGGTGGTGGCATGCTGCTGGATCCGCCATTCACCATAGATGAAGACATCGGTCCAGAACTGCATCCCGCCCGCCGTCCAGCCCAGCGCTGGAAGTCGCTGCGACCAGGTTTTCGTTGCCGGCTTCGGCTGGTTCGCGGCGGGCTCATCGGCCGGCACGCCAACACGAGACATGGCGAGCCCTATCAGGGTCGCCGCCGTCACCAAGGTGCGGACTCGGCCGCCAGTTCGTCCTGTCAACGCATTCTCCCTCTGCCAATCGGTCGCGGGTCGTCCTGCGTAGTTGGGGTCGCGTTCAATCGCCGGCATCCGACCTGAACCCAATCGCCTCGAGCATTCCAGGGATCTCTGGATTGGCCATGAAGTGTCGCCAGACCAGTCCCGACTGATGATTTTCGATCATCACCACGATCTGGGCCTGATTCAACCCCATGTACACTTCGTCGAACCAGCCCTCGGTCTGATTGAAACCGTCATGGAAACCGTAGACGCCGAACGTTTCCGGACCCAAATCCCGATAGAAGTGCTTGAGACAGGCCATCGATTCGACCGGCGTATAGGGAAATGAACCCAGTGCAGCCGAGCAGCTGATGGTGCCGTTGTCATCCCGTGGCAGGGCCTTGCCTCCTCCCGAGAAAATACCCGCAGACCTGCCCCAACAATTGGCACCGTACCCCACAAACTTGCGTGGATTCTCGATACAATACGCCTGGCTGATACGGGCAATGTTCCGGTTATTCCTGAAATAATTGGTGAACTTGTCTCGCCGGTTTCGTGGATCAAAGCCCAGGAAGGAAAACTGCGTGAAGAAGAGCTCACCGCCCGTCCCCTCCCCAACCTCCAGCTGGATTCCGTAGTAGGAGTTCCCGTTGGTGTAATGATCTCCCTGCGTGGTGCGGCTCCAGTTCCGCCGATAGGTGATGGCTTGTTCCGACTGGCCGGCCCAGCCGGAATCGTACATCGAGGCGGGGACGCCGTGCGTCGGTGAGGCGATCGCCAACAAGTAGACGATCATCGTTTCGTTCCATCCGACCAGCGGATGGCTGATGTGCCAGGCGTGATGGGGTGACCAGTGCCAGTAGAGGAACTCACTGTCAGGCTGCTTGCGATACCAGTCCCATTCCACTTCGTGCCACAGCATGGTGATCGATTCACGAACTTCGCGTTCGCCCGGATGGTCCTGGTCGAAATAGTGCCGGGCAGCGAGCAGTCCTTGCATCATGAAGGCCGTCTCCACCAGATCGCCGCCATCGTCGTACTTGCCAAAGAGGGGCCAGGCCTTGCCGGTTCGCCCATCGAGAAAGTGGGGCCACACCCCGTGGAATCGATCTGCCCGGCTGAGAAATCGGACAATCTGCAAGAGGCGTTCGACCCCCTGGTCCCGCGGGACGAATCCTCGTTCAACCGCCACCAGGATCGCCATCACGCCGAACCCCGATGCCCCCACGGCCACGAGGTTGTCGTCGCCAGGCAGGATCTCTACGGCCATGCCTGATTCCAAGTTGGCAGCCTCCCAGTAATAGCGGAAACAGGCCTCCTGGACCATTGCGAACAAGGCCGCGTCGTTGAACTCACGAGTACTGGCAGACTGGACCGCGGTCGGCGCCGACAGATTGCCATGCAAGTCGACCGCACGGAGGCGATAGTGCATCGTGACGTCACGCCGTCCGACGTGGTCGACGCCCCGTCGAAACGTGCCTGGCCGCATGGCAACCGGGTCAAAGTGTACGCCGTCTTCCGATCGGTCGATCCGATAGCCCAGGAGGTCAGGTTCCGAATTGGGGGTCCAAGCGAGGTCGAAGTGGCTGTCCTGCCCGATTACGGTTAACCCTTGGGGTCTTTCCGGCGGGCTCGAGTCTGCTTCGGCCAGGTCCACCGTCACAACGTCGTCCACGAACAGGGTGTGTGTCCGGCCGTCGTCCAAGCCTTGAGCGACCGTGATGGCTGCCAGCTCGCGCGAATTGAATCGGGAATCGGACGTGCCACCGAATGGCGCCGCGAAACGCTCGAAGGGCAACATGATCCGCACCCACTTTCCCCCTGGCAATGTCTCCTGCCCGGAAAGCAGCGGTATCTCAGGCAGTCCCTGTCCCTGCCGGTCCTGCACGCCAATTCGCGGCGCCGAAAGTGCGTCGAGCCCTTCAAGTGAATAGCACCAGAAGGCCAGGGCCGATCCTTCCAGGTCGAACCAATGGCCATAGCGGTCGACGGCCTTCAGTACGGCCCGCCAATCACCGCCGGTCGCACTGGTCCAGCAGAGCCGAAGCCCATTGGGCGGGCTGTGGAAATGGGATTCCTCCACCGGAAGTTTGGCCTGAATGAGTTCAAGCCGGCTCGGCTCGACAAAGCTCCCTTGGCTATGGAAGTACCACCGACCCGGTGGGCTATTGGCGAACACCACATGGCGATCGTAGCCACTGGGCGGGCGGCCATGGACCAAACCGCCGGTCGCCATGGCCAGCCAAGCGGATAGGATCAGCGTCGCGCGTGTTCCCATTCGGGATGCCTTCGAACCCATTCCGGAATCCGTCCGCCCCCTCTCCACCACGCTTCGCGTCGTAGAGGGCCGGGGTCTGGTTGTACCACACATCTCAAGCAGCCGATGCATGCTTGCCATCGAAATCTGCGAAACTCTGAAGCACGTGCCCACATGATTCGTAATGGAGTGCGAAAAGCAAACGCGGTGGATCGAAAGACCCCCGGATTTCATCCGGGGGATGTGTTATCGCAAACCTGAACCTGGGGAAGGTTGCACACTCGGACGCGCATGCCCCCGGATTCTATCCGGGGGTTCCTGACCTCATCCCTTGCAAGTGGTCGTGCGCCCGGATAGGGGCGCCCAAGAGGTGAAGTACCCCCGGAAAAATTCCGGGGGCATCCTATCTTGCTCAGGACGCTTTCAGGCTGATGGTAAAGTACTACCGGTTGAAAACCGGTAGCATTTCAGATGTGTGCCACAACGAACCGGCAGGGAGGGTCGCACGTCTCATCGTACCACACACGTGTTGCCAGCGATTCTTGATGTTGGGCCGAACGCCTCGCAGCCGCGGCGAGATCTCGCATGTGTTGCATGCCGATCCAAAGGGTTTGGTATCCCGGTTGCGTTTTTCTTCGGTGGACGTAACCGCCTAGTGATGCGATCAGGCGGATCATCGTGTTGAGATCCGGTGGCTGGATCGGCGGTTCTTTCTTGGAAGCCACGATGCGGGCCGGGGTGAGGGGGTCGTGTCAAGTTAGGACAGGCTCTCACGCCCCGCGTCGCCGCAAGAACCCGGGTGCGAATACCACCAGACTCCACCATACCCCCAGGCCCGTCGGTTCGGGCACGGCCGAAATCGCATCGGAACTGGTGAACTTGTTGGCATTCCAGATACCAAAGTCCGAGCCGTCCACCACGGAGCCGCCATTGAAATTTCCGCTGCACCAGGCGGAGGTGTTCGTGAACTTATTGGCGTTCCAGATGCCGAAATCCGAGCCGTCGACCGCGCCGCTCAGATTGGCGTCTCCAGGCCGGTAGGGATTGTGGGACGGCAAGTTCACATTGCCGGCTTCCACCAGCCAGGCGTTCAAGTCGACCAGGTTCACCAGGCCGTCTCCCGTCAGATCAAAGGATGGGTTATTCGTCCCTGCCGCGATCGCAGCGGTCAGGGCGTCCACGTCGGAGCATTGGTACAGGCCGTTGTTATTGAAGTCTCCGCTGACTCCGAAGTTCGGGAGGAAGTCGACATATCCATACAGCAGGAGACCGGATTCCAGGCCATAGCGCATGGTCAAGTCGCGAGTCCCCCCCGAGGGCCGGAAGAGATTGCCCAGGCTCACCCGCTGGTTATTGGCCAGTTGTGAGCTGCCCAGCAGGAAAAGCTCACCGACCCCGTTCGCGCTGGCCCCGCCTCCCTCTTCCCAGCCGTCACCGGTGCCCGACGTGCCGCCGCTTCCTTCGAAGTCCTGATCCTGCAGACTGTTCCATCCCCCAAGATTGATCGACCCACTGGCACTTGTAATCTCGTAGTAGTTCATGTCGACAACGCTGCCGGTCAAGTTCCGCAGCCGTGTCGAGCCATTGGCCGAGTTGACCTCGAGCTTCAGGGCTACGTCATCGGTGAGCCCTCCCACACGAAAGTCGACCAGGTCGACATATCCATCGTGATTCACGGAATCGTTGGATCCGGAGACCTCGATTCTTACACTGGCGGTACCCACGGGCAGCACGCCGAACTTGGCATCGTTTCCCCACATGCGTTGCCCTGCTCGAAGGGGCACGCCGTTGAGAAATGGGAGTCCGCCCATTTCGGCCGATCCGATTTCGGCATTCGACGCGTTGCGGAAACTGGCGCGGACGAGGGAAACGTCATCCTGTTCGTAATACGACGTAAAAAAACCACGCAGGTCATAGCGGGCCGTGCCCGTGGCGATCAATGCGCCGCTCGGACCGGCAGAGACGTCGAACGTCTGTTCAATGGTCAGCATCCCAGGCTGCATGTTGAAGCCGCCCGTGAAGTAGTAACTGCCCGCGCCGGGTGGGAGGGGTGTCGATGTGTAGTTCGACGAATAGGGAAAGGCAAAGTTGTCGTCAAGGTCGCCATCGGAATCGATCCAATCCAGCAGCCGTACGGACGTGAATGGCCCTGGGTCGCCCACATCCACTGCCTCGAAACCAGGGTTGACAACCAGGTTAGTACGGAGAGGGGCTGCCAGTACAAACTGGGGGAGCATGGCCCCCGCCGCAACCAGCGCCGCGGCGAGACGTTTCTTGAAGTTAAGCAGCTTCATGGTGTGCTCCGATCAAGCTCGGTGAGTGGCATGGGCTTGGCGCCGGTGTCATGCACGGCGCCTCGTGGCCGCAAAGGCTCCGACAAGGGAAATGAACCATAAGGAACCAGGCTCGGGCAGCGAGGCCAACATTTCTTGAAAGGAACCCGGTCCGTTCGCGGCGTCATACAAATCGCCGAAGATCAGGAAGTCCGCATGGTTGTTCTGGAGATCTCCATTCAAGTCGCCGCGAAGATACGCCTGCACGGGAGAAAGGCCCGTCAAGTTCGCCAGGCTGTTGCCCCGCAGCACGAACCAGTCGTTCACATCGAGCTGGGTGTCCGCATTGAAGTCCCCCGGGCCCAGTGGGTCCCCGAGGTTTCCCTCGAATTCCAGGATCCCTGACACAGGGCTGCCGTTCGACGTGTACTGGAACACCAGGTCTTCCGTGGGGTTCTGCAGCCAGGCAGCACCGAGAGAAACGGTTCGACCCACGCCTAGCATGGCGCCCGTGCCCCCCCCAGACTCCGTCAGATCAAAGGCCGTGGTCGACGTTTCGGTCCAGATATTCGTCGGATCAACCGACCCTCCGCTGTTGGCATCATACGTATCCGCGATCGAGGTCCATCCGGTGGAATCGAGCGCTCCAGCTTCGGAGGTGATGGAATAGCCGGCCAGATTCACGGGGCTGCCGGTGCGGTTGGAGAGCGTCACGACGCCCGAGAGCCGATCCACCGAGATGTCAAGGACAGGCAAGATGGGATTGTTTGCAACCTTGAAGTCGACAAGATCGACGTATCCGTCATGGCTCACATCGGCGTCGGAAGAAACCAGTTGCAGTTCCACACTGGCGGTGCCAATCGGCAGCCGCCCGACGCGGCGGTCTTCCGCCCAATCGCGCTGTCCAGACGAGGCATTGATCGACAGGACGAAGTCCTGACCACCCACATCCGCAAAGCCGAGTCTCGTGCCACCCGCATTCAAGAAGACGGCCCGTACGGCGGTTGCGTCGTCCTGCTCCTGGTAGCTGCTGAAGTAGGATCGCAGATCGTAGTATGCATTTCCGGATGCGATCAGTGCCGCCGACGGCCCGTCACCCACGAAGATCGACTGCTGGATCATGACCTGCCCGGCCTCGGTATTATTGCCGCCACCATAATGGTTCAGCCCGGCGCCAGGCGGTTCCGGGAAACCGCTATAGAACTGGCTGTAGAGAAACGCGTAATTGTCGTCCCCATCGGGAGCGACTTGCGTCCAATCGAACAGCAGCATGCCGCCGAAGGGTCCTGAACCAGGAAAGACCTCGGAGTTCTCAAAGCTGCCGTCCACGGTCAAGTTGACGTTCAACTCGGCTGCGGGGATGGCGGCTGGTGACAGGAGCCCCAGTGTGATCAGGGTCGCCGCCAGGGTACGTTTCCAACTGCAACATTTCATGGGTTGGTCTCCGTTGAGTACGGCTCCGATAGTGTCATCCGAGCTTGCGCCCATGTCAACCATTTTGGTGGCAGAATGGTGATTGAAATCCGGGGTGAGTCAAGAACAATGAAAGGCGCGCAGCGGGGTTGCGATCTTCGGACAGAGCCAAGGGGGATGTAACGCGATGCGTCGAGCTCGGCGATCTCAGATTTCGGGGGAACAGCAGAGGGCTTTCCGAGCACTAGCGCAAGCCTCATCCCTCTGGCGGGCTCGGCGGATCGACGAGTCGCTTCGGGCCTACGGGGACGCGGCCCGCGAATTTCGTTGGGAACCTGGGGTCCTGCTCGAGGCGGCCCGGGCCTTCACCCTCCGCCATCGCCTGGGACGGGCGGAGGGGCTCCTCGAGCGGGCCTTGCAGATCGCCGCTCGGCGGGCCGAAGTCCAGTGCTTTGCAGGCGAGATTTACCGCATGCAGGGGCGCTTCGACGCGGCCGAGGCCTGTTTCCGCCAGGCACTGGGACTCGCTGAATCCGCACCTCGGGCCGAACTGGAACTGGCCTTCGTCTGCGAACGTACCGGTCGCCTGGACGAAGCCCGCCAGCTTTGCGATCGCATGTTGCGGCGAGAACCTGGGTGTGCCCCGGCGATTGTCCTGCAAGGTCGAATCCTCCGCCGTATGCGGCTCTGGGACGAGTGCGAACAACTGCTGACCCAGCATTTGCCGAAGGACTCACGTTCCTCGCTCACGGCGGAAGGCTGGGGTGAATTGGCCTCGTTATATGACGAGATGGGTCGCTACGACGAAGCCTGGCAGACCATCGAACGCTGCAAACAGATCCAGTTGCAGCAGGATGCGGCCGAATGGCACGCGGCCCAGCATGTGGCCCATCGATTCGGCCAGATGGTCGACGACCTGACGGAGGCACACCTGGCGCGATGGCGGCAATCGCCGAGCCACCTGGGCGATTTCGCGGGAATCACCCTGTTGGCCGGCTTCCCTCGGTCGGGTACGACCCTGATCGAACGGGTGCTCGACGCCCATCCGCAAGTCGCCAGCCTGGAAGAAAAAGACATCCTGGCCGCCGAGGTATTTCCCTCTCTCAGTCGGGAGTCCCATCTCACCCCCGTGGTGTCCCTGCTGGATGGACTCGATCCCAAAGAGCTCCACACCGCATGCCATCTGTATTGCGACCGTGCCGCAGAGGCCTTGCGCGGGGAAGCCCGAGGCCAGGTCCTGCTCGATAAAAATCCCGCGCTCACGCGATTCATCCCCATCATGCTGCGGTTGTTTCCGGCCGCGCGTCTGCTGATCGCGCTGCGAGATCCGCGCGACGTCGTGGTCAGTTGCTACCTTCGGTACCTGCCGCTTAACCCGGTCAGCGTTTCCTTCTTGACGTTGGAACGAGCCGTGCAGCGCTATCAGGACGATTTACAAGCCTGGCTTCGATTCCGCGAATGGATGGATTCAGGCTGGTACGAAGTGCGCTATGAAGAGGTCGTGACCGATTTGCCGCGTGAGGCACATCGCTGCCTGGACTGCATGGGACTGGCGTGGGACGACGCCGTGATGGACTACCGGGATCAACTGACTCGGCGCGCCGTCATGTCCCCCACGTACGACGTGGTATCGCGTCCCGTCTACGACACGGCCATGGGACGCTGGCGACATTACGAGCGGCAGTTGGCCCCGTATCTCGAGGCCTTGTCGGCAACGGCCGAGCAACTGGGCTATCCCGCGCATTGAAAGCGGCAACGAGCCGCGCTACTGGTCCCTCTGCGTGGCTCTCAGTAAACTGCCGAACAGTGCTCGCTGGCGCAATACTTCCGCGACGGAAGTCTCGTAGTACCACGTGACGGTAAGAAGGTACGGGGTGTCATGAAATCCGAGCTTGCGAATCGACGAGAGTTTCTCGGTCAGGCCGTGGCCGCCGGAACGGTTGCGGCCGCGATCAGCCACGCACGCGTCGCCAGGTCCCAGGAAGTGGGTCGGCCGTCCGCCCGTAAGCGGATCCGCGTCGGCGTGATCGGTTGCGGCAGTGTATCGGGCCGCTACTTGCCGCATCTCAAAGAATGCTCGTTTGCCGAGGTCGTCAGCACGTGCGACATCATCCCGGAACGGGCCGTGCAGCGGGCCAAGGAATTCCAGGTGGCGAATCATTACCCGCACATCGACCCGATGCTTCGCGGCGTACCCTTTGACCTGCTGGTGAATTTGACCGATATGCAAGAGCATGAGCATCTCAACCGCGAAGCGATCCAGGTCGGCAGGCATGTCTGGAGTGAAAAGCCGATCGCCAACTCGCATGCCGCGGGAATGGAGCTGCTCGACCTGGCACGACAGAAAGGGGTTCGCGTCTGGGGCGCGCCGGTCGTTGTCGCAAGTCCACAATTCGCCTTCATGGCCAAGACCCTGGCGGCCGGGGTCCTGGGCCGCGTGGCCTCGGCACATGCCGACTATGGTCATACGGGCCCCAACTGGTCGGCCTTCTTCTATCAAGTCGGCGGCGGCAGCATGCCCGACCTTGGCGTCTATAACTTGACCAGTCTCACGGGGTTGCTTGGCCCGGCCAGGTCGGTGACCGCCATGACCAGCATCGTCACGCCCACTCGCCATATCGACGGCAAGGGTGAAATTGAGGTCACGGAAGAGGACAATGCCACGGTCCTGATGGACCATGGCCACGGGGTGATTTCCAGCGTGCAGTCCGGGTTCAATTTCTTCAATCCCCATGGTCATGAAGGGGCTCAAGAGAGCCGGCACACGATTTCCATCTATGGCTCACAGGGAAGCATGGGCCTGGTCGGTTACGACTGGGAGCCGTTGGGGGTCGATCTGGCCACGGAGCAGCAACCGCTGTGGAAGCGGCACGAGCCGGACGCGCAAGGATACGTCTGGCAGCAAGGTGCATCCCAGATCTGCGAATGCCTGGTGACGGGCCGCGAACCGCGGATGACACCCGAACACGCCCTGCACGTGGTCGACATCATGTGCGCCGCGCGGGAATCACAGAAATCGGGTCGGCGAATCGAACTCACGTCGACATTCCCGTGGCCGATCGTCACCTGACGGCCCGTGTGAGACGGGAGAACATTCCCGATGATCGATCCGCGCCAAGGCCTCCCGCCAGACGGACCGCACGGATAAGATGACATCGACCGAGCGACCACCGGTGGGCAAACTGCGGTACCTCTCCAAGAGGTACGCATCCATTGCGAGGCAGCCATGAAACGGTTTGTACCCGATCGGAATCAGGTATTGGAGTTCGCGGAGCAGGGCTTTCTGCTTATTCGCGGATTGTTCGATTCGGAAGAAATGGCGGACCTGCTGTCGTTCGCCCGCTCCGACCTGCAAGTCGCCCGCGATGCCTATGTCCGCAAGGATGCCCAGGGAGGTGCCACCCGCCTGGCACTCAGTAACGATCTGGATGAGGAATCGGTCTACGCGGCGATTGTGCGGAGTGAGAGCGTCGCGGGCGCGATGGAGTCGTTGCTGGGTGATGAGGTCTATCATTATCACCACAAACTGACCCTGAAAGATGCTCGGGTTGGCGGCGCCTGGGAATGGCACCAGGACTATGGTTACTGGTATGAGAATGGCTGTCTGTTCCCCGACATGGCCAGCTGCTGGATCGCCATCGATCGCGCCACGCGCGCCAACGGATGCATGCAAGTCATCCCGGGGTCCCACAAGATGGGGCGAGTGAATCATATCCGGGTCGGTGATCAGACGGGCGCGGATCCGGATCGGGTGGCGGCCTGTCTCGAAAGGATGGAACTGCGATATTGCGAAATGGAGGGGGGCGATGCCTTGTACTTCCATGGAAATCTATTGCACCGATCGGATTCCAATACGAGTGACGATCCGCGGTGGTCGTTAATTTGCTGCTACAACACGCGCCACAACGATCCGTATTTGCGGGGAGGCCGGCATCCGAATTATTCCCCCTTGATCCAGTTGCCCGACGCCGAGGTCTCCGCACGGATTCGCCGCAGCCAGGCCGCGTGATGGCCCCGTGGGCCGCCTGATCCCCCAGGAGGAACTCCCGACAATGCACCGCATCAGCATGCTGGGAACGGGACTGATCGGCCAGTTCTACACGCAGACGCTGCACCGCCATCGGAGCCGCGATCGCGTGGAGATGGTCTATTCGCGTTCGGCAGATCGTGCCGGGACATTCGCGGAAACCTGGGGCATAAAGCGTCATACGGGGGACATGGCGGCGGCGATTGCGGATGTATCGACCGACGTGGTCGTGATCGCACTTCCGAACCATCTGCATGAACCGGCGGTCGACCTGGCTGCCAAGGCCGGCAAGGCCGTCCTCTGCACCAAGCCCCTGGGGAGGAACGCCGACGAGGCTCGCCGCATGCTGCAGACCGTCGAACAGGCCGGCGTCTTCCACGGCTACCTCGAGGACCTTTGTTACACTCCCAAGACGCTCAAGGCATTGCAGGCCGTCCAACAAGGCGCCGTGGGAAAGGTCCTGTGGGCCCGTTCGCGGGAAGCCCACGGCGGACCCCACAGCGATTGGTTCTGGAACCCGGAATTCGCCGGCGGTGGCGCGGTCATTGATCTGGGCTGCCACTGCGTGGAAATCGCCCGCAACTTCATTGGCAAGCAGGTACGGCCGGTCGAAGTCATGTGCTGGGGCGAGACTCAGGTCCATCCCATCGAAGCCGAGGACCATGCCATCGGTCTGGTCCGCTACCAGAATGGCGCGGTGGGGCAGTTTGAGGTGAGCTGGGCGTTTCGCGGCGGAATGGACCTGCGCGACGAAGTTGCCGGTACCGACGGAACGATCTGGCTGAACCATTGGCTGCGGACCGGAATCGATCTGTTTACGGCCGTGGGGCAAGACGCGTACGTCTCGGAAAAGACCGACAGTGCCAGTGGTTGGCTCTTCCCCGTGGGAGATGAACCCGTGGCGCTGGGATTCCACGAAATGTTCGCCGATATGCTGGATGCGCTCGATCGTGGCAAGCCGCCCATGGAAACGTTTTACGACGGCTACGTGGTCAATGCCATTCTCGATGCGGCCTACGCTTCCATCAGGAATCGACAGTGGAGCCCCGTCGCCTTGCCCGACTGGCGGGGCGAGTCGGCCAGCCTGTCCACGGCCGTTGAACGGGAGTATGACGCGGACCACGTGGTGATCAAACGCGAGCGGATGCCCGACGGGAGCGAGCGGCTGATCCTTCGCCACAAGGCGAGCGGCCAGATCGTCCAGCGACCGGCATAACCGTTGACAAGCGAACATTTCACGGTCACGATGAGCCCCATGGCGGGCGTGCTCGAGGTTTGGGGAACGATCCGTGGTGCTTCCGGTCGGTTCGAAGGACCGACCGGTCGGCTCAATTCTTGTCAGCGACGCCCCATCCGCGGTTCGGATCGGCATCGAACCAGCTCACCGGTGGCGTCGCAGCGCATGGGCGGCTGGTCCCTGGGTTGTGCTGCGCTGCTGTCGGTCGCCGCGCTGCCGGGTTGCGGTCGCGACGGCCTTCCCAATATGGTCGCCATCCGAGGGACCGTGTCCTATCAGGGCAAGCCGCTCACTGAAGGAACGGTCCTCTATCTGCCACAAGACCCGCAAGGTCGTCAGGCACGCGGGGACGTCGCGGCCGATGGCTCGTTTACGCTGACGACACTCCGCAGCGGGGATGGTGCCCAGTACGGCTCGTATCGCATCGTCGTGATCGCCTACAAGCCCCACCCCGGAGAGATGACACGCGAACAGATTGAAGCAGCTGGGGGGCTCATCCATCGAGAATTCTCCATCCCCGAGAAGTACACAAAGGCCGAGACCTCGGGACTGACGGACGAAGTCAATCGTGACCATTCCGGTTTCAAGCAGCTTGCATTGGAAGACTAATCATGGACAACGTGGCCAGGCCGACTTCCCTTCACCGCTACCCGGCCCGGATGGTCAGCAGGCCTTTCGTACCGGGTGCCTTCACGTTGGTAGAGCTCTTGGTCGTGATTGCCATCATTGGTGTGTTGGTGTCGCTGCTGTTGCCGGCGGTCCAATCGGCACGGGAAGCGGCGAGGCGAGCACAGTGCATCAACAATCTCCGCCAGATTGGTGTGGCGCTGCACAATCACCACTCGGCCCATAAGAAGTTTCCTTTCGGCGTCGATGACGACGATTGCGAGAACGGTCGGCCCCGTGACCCGAGGAACTGGCGTTATATGCTGCTTCCCTACGTGGAGGAAACGGCCCTGTTTGATGCCCTCAAGGACACCGCCAAGAACAGTGTCGTAACCGCCTGTTACCCGGTGCGCGCCTGGGACCGGGCCCCCCAGCAACAGGCGGTCATTTCCGTCTATGTTTGCCCGAGTGAAGGCGGCTCGTTCATCAAGTCCGGGTTCACGAACTGGTCCGGCCCCAGTACCGCCGCGATCGCCAGCTACTTCGGCAACGCGGGTCCCGTCTCCACGGGGCCACGCGATTGGGGGCTTACCAACGTCTGCGGCAAGTGCACCAACGGCACGATTGCCGACGCCTTTTGCCCCTGCGTCCTGGGAAATACGGCCATCCACCGTCGCGGCTTCTATCATGGACACAACCCCAAGGGACCGGGCGTGATGGACATGTATCCCAATAAGATCAGCGTGAAAGACATCAAGGACGGGACCTCCAAGACCTTTCACGTGGGGGAAAGTCACTGGTCACCCAGTCTCACCGTGAACGGCTGCCACGAGCACATGAACTGGATGTCAAGCTGGAGCGTGGCCTCGACGGTCTGGGGGATTAACGCAGGTGACGCGACGGGGAACTGGTGGGGCGGCTGTAACTGGCGCAGCCGACATCCTGGTGGAGCGAGCTTCGTCATGGTGGATGGATCGACCCATTTTCTCACGGATACCATCGACCTGATCGTGCTGGCCCGTTATGCCTCGCGCAACGACGGCCTGGCCACCGAGCCGCTCTGATTCAGGCCGTGGGTCGGCGCCCACGATTCAACCGCGATCCGCGGGCAGGGCATTCCATTTCGGCAGCAGGACCACGCCGGCGAACAGGACCGTAATGGCCAGCAGCGAGAAGATCCCCTGCCACCCCCAAGATTCGGGGACCACGCCCGGAATGGCCGGTCCCAGGATCTGCCCCAGCGAGCCGGCGCCGTTGATCAGCCCTGTCGAGGTGGCCGCACCGTCCTTGGTACCAAAGTCGACGGCGGCAGTGCCCGCCAAAAGCGAATCGGCCGCGTACACAAAGGCCCCAATGACAAACAGCGCCGCGGCAAATGCCAGCTGCGTCCGCGGCAAGGCGTGCAGGAAATAGAGCAGCAACGACAGGGCAACCAGGCTGCAGGCGGCCACCGGCACCCGACGAGCACCAAAAACTCGATCCGACCAGTACCCACCAAGCATCGCGCCCAGCGGTCCACCCAGTTCAAACGTCGCCGCCACAAAGGCCGACATGGCCATCCCCGTATCCAGCGACTCATGAATGAACTGGGGACCCCAGAAGAGAAAGAGGTAGCGAACGGGTTTGAGAAGGAAGTAGACAAAGCACAGGAGCAGCACCATGGGGCTCTGCAAGACGGCCAGTGCCTGCCCCGGCCTGCGATCGATCGACGCAGGCGGCGCAACGTTCCCCGGGGTCGCTTCCACTTCGCCATGGTAGACGGCCACGGATGGGAGTCCGACGGCTTCGGGACAATCCCGCTGGAACCAGAAGAAGACGCCTGCGATGGCGAGCAGCACGCCCGCGGGCACCAGGAACGCCGCCCGCCAGCCGAATTGTCCCGCCACGAACCCCGCGAAGAGCGTGGCCACAAATCCGCCGACGGCATAGTTCGTGCACCAGAGCCCCATCACCGTGCCGCGCTCCCGCCGGGAAAAAAACTGGCCGACGTTCTTGGCCAGAGGGGCCCAACCGGTCGATTGGCAGAGCCCCTGCAGGGCGAAGAGCATGCCAAACGCCCACACGGTGGACGACAAGCCCATGGCGACGGCAATCAGAACCGATCCCAGCAGGCCGGCCAGCACGACCCGGCGGGTCCCCAGCCGATCGCCCACCACGCCGAAGACGAACTGGCCCAGGGAGTAAGCGGCCGAATAGCCCGTATCGATCGCGGCCATCTGCCCCTTGGAAAATCCCAGGGCCGTGCCGGGACCGACGGCCACCTTCACCACCGAAAAGGACTTACGCGTGAGATAGAGACCTGCATAGGCCAGCCACGTCACGCCAAAGATCACATACCGCCAGCGCTCATAGATGGGATTCTTCAACGTCCACGCCCCATCGGTTCATTGCCCACGCTCACATCTCAGATTTCAAATTTCAAATATCAAATTCTCCGTCTCACACCCGTGGATCGCTGGCGTAGGGTGCTCGCGAGTGGGCCGTGACGGGAACCCGGCAGCCATTGACTTCGATCTGGAAAGCGCCCGAGCGGATCCGTTCTGCCGCCTGGCCGTTCGGGTCTTTGACATAGCCCAGGGACACGGCGGCTCCCAGGGCATGTCCATACGAGCCCGACGTGGTAAACCCGACCCGATCGCCGTCGCAGAAGATGGGTTCACCTCCCCAGAACATGGGATCGGGGTCCTTGGCCACGAAAATGGCGAGCTTCCTTCGAGGCGGTTCGGCCTTGGCATGCAGCAGCGCAGGGCGGCCCAGAAAGTCCTTGTTCCAATCCAGGGCGAACCCGAGCCCCGCCTCCAGGGGCGAGTCTTCCGGCGAAAGTTCCGCACCCCAGGCCCGATACCCCTTTTCCAGCCTCAGCGAGTTGATCGCGTAGTGACCCGCCTCGATTGCGCCGAGCGGCCTGCCCGCCTCCATCAGCGTGTCGTAGGCCCGCGCCATTTGATCGACCGGAAGATGCAGTTCCCAGCCCAGCTCACCCACGTACGTAATTCGCAGCGCGCGGGCTGTCGCCCAGCCGATCGCGATCGACTGCGCCGTACCGAATGGAAAGCCCTGGTTCGAGAGGTCTGCGTCGGTCACCCGCGAGAGCCACGCCCGTGCCTGAGGACCCATGATTCCAAGAACGCCAAATGCCTGGGAGACGTCACTTACCGACACGTGTTCTCTCTCGTTGATTTGCCGCCGAATCCATTCGGCGTCACGGACCGGTTGCGAGGTTCCCGTGACGAGGTAGAACGCGTCGCGGCTCAGTCTCACAATCGTCAGATCGCTTTCGAAGCCCCCCTGTGAATTGAACATGCCGGTATAGACCAGGCCACCGGGTGCGATGTCCACGTTGTTGCCGCAAAGCCGCTGGAGCACGGTAAGGCTGTCCCGTCCCTCGACCCGCAACTTGCCAAACGCACTTTGGTCAAAGATCGCCACGTTGCGGCGACAGGCCAGGTGCTCGAGGGCATGATTGGGGAACCAGTTCTGCCGGTCAAACGAATACTCCACGATGGGTTGATTGGCCAGCGGCCCGCCGTCCCATGCAAAAGGGAGCTGGTCAGGGACGCCCTGGCGGGCAAACCAGTTGGGCCGTTCCCAGCCGTTCTTCACGCCGAAGCAGGCGCCGGAAGCGGTCATGCGGTCGTGCAGGGCCGAGCGTCGGACGCCGCGAGCCGTCTCGGGCTCGCGGTTGGGCCAGGCCGGCTGATAGTGCAGCCCCAACACTTCCACCACGCGGGCACGCAGGTACTCACGATTGTTGGCCCAGGGGCCAAAGCGACGAATATCGACGCTCCAAAGGTCGATCGTCGGTTGTCCCTGCACCAACCACTCCGCCAGGTACTTTCCCGCACCTCCGCCGCTGGCGATGCCAACGGAGTTGAAGCCCGCGGCCACGTAGAGGTTTTTCAGTTCCGGCGCTTCTCCCATGATGAAGTGGTTGTCCGGCGTGAAACTTTCGGGGCCATTGGTAAACTTCTCGAACGCACAGTCGCGCAGGGCCGGGATTCGCCAGCGACTGTTCTCCAAAGGCTCGCGGAATCGTTCCCAATCGGGATCGAGCAACTGGAAGGCGAAATCGTGTGGCACATGATCGACCATCCAGGCCTTCGATTCCGCTTGAAAGGCCCCGAGCAGGATGCGATTCCCTTCGCCGCGGAAGTAGAGTCCCAGATCGGGATCACGGCCCACCGGCAGTTCATCGTGTGCGCCGGGAATTGGTGCCGTCCGGACCCAGTGATGTTCGACCGGGTAGAGGGGAATGGTCACGCCGCAACGCAGGCCGAGTTCCCGGGACCACATCCCGCCGCAGAGAACGACATACTCGGCACGGATCACCTGCTTTCGCAGGCCGGTTGCCTGGTCGGTGACTTCCACGCCGATCGCACGCCCGTTCGACGTCAGGATGTTCTCGACGCGGACCCCCTGGAGGATCTGCCCCCCGTGCGTTTCTGCCCCGCGCGCCAGCGCGACCGCCAGTTCCTGGGGGATGCACTTGCCATCATGGGGCAGCCAGGCAGCACCCACGATGTCATCGATCTGCACCAGCGGCCATTTCTCTTGGGCTTCGTGGGCCGAGATCAACTGTACTTCCACATCGAAACAGGCCGCCATGGCGGCGGTCCGCTGCAGCTGGGTCAGGCGCGTTGCCGACCGGGCCAGGATCAGGCTGCCGACCTGTTTCCAGCCGACGGAATGGCCCGTCTCGGCCTCGAGTCGGGCATACAGCTCGGCACTGTACTTGTTGATTTTGGTCAAGCTGTTGGAAGTTCGCAGCCGACCCACCAGCCCGGCAGCATGCCACGTGGTGCCGGCGGCGATCTGGTTCTGTTCCAACAGGACGACGTTGTTCCAGCCGAGCCGTGTCAGGTGATAGGCCACACTGCAGCCCACGACTCCGCCACCCACAATCACCACGCGGGTTTCGGCTGGGAGTGACATATTCATGTCATGCTCCGTAATAGGTCTCGTAGACACGGGCCGCCTGCCGAATGGCCGTGTCCCAGGACCAGGAAGTTTCGGTGAATCGATCGGGACTGAGGCTCTTCACGTACTCGCTCGGGTGGGGTTCCAGCAGGGCTTCGACCAGCAGCTTGCCGATGCCGCCTGACCCCGAGATGCCGTGGGCGTTGCAACCGGCCGCCATGACGAAACCCGGAACGCGGCAACTCTCCCCGATCAGAAAGCGGCCATCGGGTGTGAACGTGGGCCAGCCCTTGCCCACCCAACTGGACTCCGCGGTACGTGCGGCAGGAAAGAGCCGACTGAAACTCTCCGAGAAGGAATCGAGTACGGTCCAATCCGTGACCACGGCTGGTGGTTGATGGTCACTGGTGTAGCTTCGTGGATCGGTGCGCAGGGCACGAGGCTCCCACCCCCCCAGCAGCAGCCCCTGGTCACGGACCCGGCCGTAGAGGGTCAGGTCGGGCAGCCGAAAGCACGGAAGCGTGGGGAGGAGTCCCTCCATCGGGACGCTGACAAAGTACTCGTGCCGGACAGGCACAATCGGCAGGTCCAGGCCCGCCATGTGGGCGACGTGCCAGGCGTTGGCACCCGCCGCATTGACCAGCCAGCGGCATTCCGCATTGCCGCGATTGGTCTTGATGCCGGTGATCCTGCCATCGCGCTGGCAGATGGCTTCCAGCGCGGTGGCGAAACTGAATCGTACGCCGAGTTGCGAGGCATTGTGTCGGTACGATGCCGTGACGCTGCGAGGCGTCATGAACCCATCACTCGGGCACCACAGGATTGCCTTGGCCTGCCGAAAGTCCATCAGCGGCCATAAACGCGAAGCTTCACCGGCGTCGATCCGAGCGACCTCCAAGTGGGCGTCGGCGGCTGCCGACTGCAACCGCGAGAATTCCTCCCCCCGCTTCTCTGTCAGCGCAATCCTGAGCGAACCCACTTCGTTCCAATCGGGCTTGACGTCCGTGGCCTGCAGGTCACGAAACGTGCGAACCGAGTGCATGGCCAGTTCGATTCGTTCCCGCGAATCCCGCAATTGGCCGCAGAGACCCGCGCCCTGAGAGGTCGTGGCAAGGCCCACGTCGTCGGCCCGCTCGATAACCAGAATGTCCTGCTGGCCGGCTTTGGCCAGGGCATAAGCACATCCGGCCCCGATCGCTCCCCCTCCGACGATGATGGTGCGGGCATCAGAAAACGTGTTCATGGCGAAGCCGCCCGCTGCAGGGAATTCAAGTACCACTGTACGAAACTCTCGACGTTGTATTCTTTGTGCGTCGAATAGGGACCGGGCTGATACGCCGTGGAGTTGATCCCCCGCTGCTGACGTTCGCAGATCACCCAATCCTGTTCCGACGTCAGTTGCCAGAAGGGCATCAACCGGTCGAGTTGGTAATCTCGTCCCTCTTCGGCATGCTCGTCAACGAGCCACCAGACGCGGATGGCGGTGGACTGGGGGCCCGCGGGCAGCAGGCGCGTACTGACGGCGTGGTCGCAGCTGGAATGGTTCCAGAAATTCGGCAGCGTACGGACCCGCAAGGTACCGACGTCGGCATCGCGGTAGTCGCCCATCAGGGGCGCGACTTGCCGGCCATCCATCGATTCACTGACCCATCCTTGCACCAGCGGCGTACGATTGGCGCTGTACCAGACGCGACCCTCCGGGTCTGGGAACACGGTCATGCCGCTCTGGCTATGCGTTGACCGTGCATCGAGCGACAGGCGCTCCTTCAGGCTGGCGGCGGCGGCCGTAATACGATCCCGCAGGCGGGGCGTCGTGTCGTCGACGTTGTAGTGATCAAAGTTTGCCCGGATGTACTGCGGGTGATTTGCATTGCAATGGAAGCACTCGCGGTTGTTCTCCCAAACAATCTTCCAGTTGGCCTGTACGAGGTAGTCGACCTGGTGGGCCACCCTCGCCCGGCAGAGTCCCTGGGGTTGCAGGAAAGGGCCCAGGCAGTCGGCGGCGGGCTCGAACGGCGGTGGCGTTTCCGCCAGGCTGAGGAAGACCAACCCCGCAACCTCACGAACGGATACGGGCTTCAAGGAAAAGTCCGACTTCTGCAAGTCGTCTTGCATGCCACGCCACGACACCAGTCGACCGGTCAAGTCATAGCTCCACTGGTGGTACGGACAGACGAACTTGGAGACGTGTCCCTGGTCCGCATCGCAGATGGCCGATCCACGGTGTCGGCAGACGTTGTGATGGGCATGGAGTTCCCCGTCGCGGCCGCGCACCACAATCACGGAGTCGACGTCGATGGGGACCAGGAAATAATCGCCGGGCTCCCGCAATTCGCAAGAATGGCCGGCAAACAGCCAGCCGGTCCGCCAGATCCCATCCAGGTCCGCTCGGTAGATCCCAGGATCCTGGAAATAGTGCTGAGGCAGGGTCCAGCCCGGTCTCCGTTCATCGATCATCACCCGCATCGACCGCGGATCAGAATGGGACGGTACCGGCACCCTTTTCCCCTGATGCGAATCGGATCGACCCTTGCGGATCGTCGCCTGACATCTGCACCCAGCCCTGTCGCCGCATTATTCTTAGCGGTATGAGGGGACGCAAGTCGACATGGGCACCTCGGCACCGTCAAGGAACCTCGGCGCCACCATCCGGGACCGAAGAATGCCGGCGTCGTGTGGGCCGTTCTGGCTCGCTGGCCATGTTGAGGCCAATCGGAAAGTAAAGGATACGAACGATGACGAGCACTTCGTTGCGGCTGGGCCTGTGGCTTCTGATTCCGTCGCTCCTCGTGACCATCACGGGGGCGATGGCGCAAGATCGAGCGGCGACTGACAACGAAGATGCCCATCACCTTGGGAGTTTGATCATCGGGGGCGGAGGCACCCTGCCTGATGCGATCTATGATCGATTCGTGCAGCTGGCCGGTGGTGCTGCCGGACGGCTCGTGCTGATTCCCACCGCTTCCGAGGACCTTGGCTGGTTGCAGAAGCCCGACGAGCTCGTCGCCTACATCGATGATTGGAAGCAGGAGGGGATCCCGGATGTTTCGATCTTGCACACACGGGATCGCGATCTGGCGAACCAAGAGGAGTTCGTGGCCCCGCTGCGGACGGCGACCGCGGTTTGGTTCGGCGGGGGTGATCAAGCGCTCCTGGAACGCGCATATGTCGGCACGCTGGTAGAACGTGAAGTCCACGGAATCATTGCGCGAGGGGGTGTCGTGGGTGGCTCGAGTGCCGGAGCCGCCATCCAATCGCGTGTCATGATCCGCAGTGGTGATGACCAACCAGACATTGGGAAAGGGCTCAGCTTGATGCCAGGTGCCATACTGGACCAGCACTTTCTGCGGCGGAGCCGCGTCAACCGATTGTTGAAAGCAGTCCAGCGACACCCCGATCTGCAAGGAATCGGGATCGACGAGGGCACCGCGATCCTGGTACAGGGCCAGCAGTGGGAAGTCCTGGGGGATTCCTACGTGATGCTCGTCGAGGCATCGCCCGATGGACAACTTCCGAGGATACGAATGCTCGCGCGGGGAGACCACTACCCTGGTGAGGTGGCTGCCGAAGCGAGCTCCCCATAGAGCGAGTCGCATTCACGTGTCGCGTGGGCCACGTCGTGTGGCTCAGACGCAAACGACAGAAAACCGCAGCGGACGTGCACGGCGCGAGCTAACGGGCCTTTCGACCGATCCGCTTCGTCCGCAGCTGCTTACCCGATTCCAGGTGCAGTCCGCAGTGCACGCACAAGATGGCGTCGCTGGGCAACTTGGTCTTGCACTGGGGGCAATTCTGGCCCTGCTGGGTGGCGGTGGCACCCACTTCATCCAGCAGCGACATGAGGCCTTGCGTCTTGTGGGAGACGACGGGGTGTGTGTGGTTCTTACCCGCCGGCGGCAGATCGGCCTTGGGGACGCGGATCGGCTTCCCGCATCCGGGACATTTCACCGAACGGCCCGCCAGTTGGGTCGGCGCCTTGAACTTTCGACCACAATGGCAGTGGACCGCGAACGATGGTCCATGGGGCTTCGCCGCCGTGTCGTGTTTGGGTTGTGGAATCTTCAAGGCACCATGGCAGCTCGGGCACTTCACACGTTTTCCTGCCAGTTTTTCCGGTGCCGCAATCTTCTTTCCGCACGAACAGCGCACTGAGATCGACATGAACGGTAGTCTTCCTTGAATGGACGCGGGCCCCGGCTGCGTTCCGTATCTACATTATAGCTGCCCGGCGACCAAGGGGGCTTGTGCGGCCAGGAATGCCGCAGAATGGTCCCCGCCATTTCCTGCGCCGTCAATGACTGGCGGCCCCCGTGGCGGCCTTTCTTTGGCTGGGACTGGCGACGACGCGTGGTGCCGCCTGTGCCACGCGATGCTCGGCGTGGTGGAAGCGGGCATTGAGCGAATCCCAATCGATGACCAGCCGACCCCCCGTCGATTCATGCTGCTTTGCCCAGTTCATCAGCAGGTCCAGGCAGGCATGATCGATGTATCCCAGGTGAAGGAAATCGACATGCAGTTCCGAATGGACTGGGACCTTTTCCAACTCGGCGGCCAACGCCGGCAGCCGGAGAAACGTGGCCGAGCCGGCCAGGCTGAGCGTGGCGGTCCGCCGATCGGGCGATACGGACAGCCGAGACTCCAAGTGACTGAATCGATACAGGATCTTGATCGCGGAGAGGACCACTCCCACCACAACGCCGGTCAGCAAGTCGGTCGTGACGATCGTGATCACCGTGGCGGCGAAGATGACGATTTCACCCCAGCCGTAGGGACGGAGCTCCTTGATCGTCTTGGGATCGATCAGCTTGTAGCCCGTGTACACCAGGATGGCCGCCAGGCTGGACGTGGGGATCATCCGCAGCAGGGGAGCCAGCCCCACGACGAACACCAGCAGCCAGATACCGTGGAAGATGGCGGACCAGCGGGACTTGGCACCAGATTGCACGTTGGCATTGCTGCGGACAATGACTCCGGTTACGGGCAATGCGCCGAGCGCACCCGAGACCATGTTTCCCACCCCCTGTGCCAGAAGCTCCTTGTCGTACTGGGTTCGGGGCCCCTGATGCAGCCGGTCGACGGCCGTGGCGGACAAGAGGGTCTCGGCACTGGCGACGATCGCCACGGCGACAGCCGACTGCAGGATTCCGCCCCACGGCAGGTCCTGCAGAATGGCCCACGTGGGGAGCCGTATCTCGTTCCACAGGCGGGCCGGAATCTCCACGTACAGAACGGGCAGGTTCAGGATCGCCGCGACGGAGGTGGCGAGGGTGACGGCCACCAGGGGGCCAGGGATGAAGTGCCAGGCCGCTGGGGCGAAGGCCTTCCACGCCAATACGGTCACGATGGTCAGCAACCCGAGCTGGGCTGCCAGGTAATGGTATTTCAACGATTGCGACAGGCGTTCCAGCGAGGCGGAAGCTTCACGCTGCGAGACGATCGCCTCGTGGGCGTGTCCTTGCTGCAGGTCCTTCAGCGCGTTCTGACAGTGGGTGCGTGCGTCAGGAATGGCTGTCAGGATGCGACGCGATCGCGCGCCATCGGGCTGCTGTTGATAGTGGGTCTCGAGTTCCTGCGATCGACGGGCCAGGTCCTCGCAGAGTGTGCTCTGGGCCGGAATCAAGTGCTGCAAGCTGCGGACTTCCGCGGCGACCTGGTCTGCCGGCTCCTTGGCCAACTGTTCGGGCGAGGCGTGATCGGGGAGTCGTTCCAAGACCTGTTCCGCGAGCGCCGCCTGTCTCCGGTGCAGTTCCCCCACCTCCCGCGTCGCCGTGGCGACATAGCGGCGCTGCGGTTCCGATCCCAATTTCGGCCAGGAGAGCCCCTTGGCAATCGCCGAAGGAATCGTCATCAGGTTTTCGAGTCCGCTTCCCTTGGGTCGGTCGTCGACCATGACGTGGATCTGGCTGGCCATGATCAGGATGCCGATTCCCGTCAGCATGCCCCTCACCACCGCGGGCGATACCGCGCGAAACCACTGGCCCAGCCGCAAGATTCCCGTGGTCAATTGCAGGAAGCCGGCGATCAGGACGATGGTCCCCAAAGCCTCCAGGCCATAACGGACCACAATCTCATAGACGATCACGGTCAGACCAGCCGCGGGTCCACTGACCTGCAGCGGGCAGCCCGACAGCGAGCCGACGATGAGCCCTCCCACGATGCCCGTGATCAAGCCCGTTGCCACCGGGACGCCGGAAGCGAGCGCAATCCCCATGCACAATGGCAAGGCCACCAGAAATACCACGATCGAGGCCAAAAGATCACAACGGACCTGGTTCTTGTCGAACATGAATCAACTTTCCTGCGAAGGGATCGAGTCGGATTGGGAGTCTTCCGTTGTGAACGTGCCCGCGCGGTGCACCGATGAGGCAGCGACCTGCGGGCGTGGACCATCCTACATACCAGGGAACGAGGTTGTCGGCGGGCATTCCCCGCGTGAGTAACTTCCTAAATGGGGGCCGTCGTCCGGTTCTCGCGTTCGTCCCGCACGATACGGTTCAACGACCGGAATTGGCCTTCTTGGGGGTCGTACGAAAACACCTGTCCTGTCTCGAACTTGTAAACCCAGGCATGCAGACTCAGTTCGCGTCGAGCGAGGGCCGCAGCCACCGAGGGATGAGTGCGAAGGTTCTCCAGTTGTACCAGGACATTTTCTTCAACCGTGGCGGTCAGCCGTGCGGCCGGTTCTCGGATGTGATCATAGTTTTCCGCAATGATGCGGCGCGTGGCTTCCGCATACTGAAGCCACGACTTCACGGATGGGAGATCCTCCAAGCTGGCCGGGTTCAGCAATCCGGCCATGGCCCCGCAATGCGAGTGGCCGCAGAGTATGATGTCGCGCACCTTCAAGACGCAGACGGCGTACTCGATGGTTGCGGATTCTCCCCCATGGACCGCTCCGTAGGGAGGGACAATATTCCCGGCGTTTCTCAAAATGAAGAGCTCACCAGGTGCCGTCTGCGTCATCATGTTGGGGCAGATCCGGCTATCGGAGCACGAGATGAAAAGGGCCAGCGGTTGCTGTCCATTGGCCAGCTTTTCGAAGAGCGCTTGCTTCTCGCTGAAGATCTCGTCTTGGAACCTGTGCAGTCCTTCCACCAGCACTTGCATGGAACACCTCACCCTTGTTGCGAAAATCAGGTGCGCGATGGCCAGCGGCTACATGTGCCGCGACGCGTGGGGTACCACCCCCCTTGGGAATCACCGCGATACGCCAAGTCCACCGAGACCGGTGGCATTAGCACCGCAGTGGCGTGGGATGATCCGCCAGACGGCCGTCGAGAATGTGCTGCAAATCGTGCGCGGCGCGCCCGGGAATCGCATTACCGGAATTTGCAGAGGATTGTATCACGCCGTGCGCGCCGAACCGGCGGAATGCCGCGCGACGGCAAAAAGCGGCCGCGGCCAGGTGATCATAGGCAGAAGTATGCGCTGTAATCTCTTCCCAGAGAAAACCGGATTGGCCCCCCGCCAGGCCCGTCTGATAGCAAGGGCACAGTGAGAACATGCCCAAAACCAAGATGCGAAGCAACGGGTTACGGCTGGGAGGCAACATGGGAGTATTCTATTCCGGAGATTCCGCTCGGGTCAATGCGGACGTCGGGAATCGCCGGGCGCGACCGAGGAGGCTGGCCACCACTGCGAGGTCGACCAAGAGCCCATCCGAAAACCAGAAGACCCCTCACCCCAACCCTCTCCCCCACGAAGCGTGGGGGAGAGGGAGCAGAACTCCGGAAGCTGCGGTAGAAAACTGGTCACGGCGTTGCCCCTCACCCAGACCCCCGAGCCCGGGCGAGAGCCCTTGGATCGGCGGCCAGTCCTTCAATAGGCTCGTGGCCGCACGCGGGCCTGCACCCGCAAGGGAAGGCCCTGAATTCTCAAGAATCCTTCGGCGTCGGTCTGGTTGTAGGAGCCGCCCCCTTCCATGGTGGCAATCCCTTCGTCATAGAGGCTATGGGGACTGCTGCGGCGAGCCACGATGACGTTGCCTTTGTAAAGCTGCAGTGTGACCTCGCCACTGACCGGTCGCTGCGCTTCCCGCATGAAGGCCATCAAGGCATCCATCTTGGCGGAATACCAGAACCCGTAATAGACCTGCTGCGCGACTTGTGGTGCGAGCTGATCCCGCAGCTGCATCAGGTCACGGTCCATGGTCAGCTGTTCCAGGTAGAGTCTGGCATCGTAGAGCAGTGTGATGCCTGGGGCTTCGTACACGCCGCGACTCTTCATGCCGACGAAGCGATTCTCCACCACATCAATGCGACCAATCCCGTTACGACCGCCCAGTTCGTTGAGCGTTTGCACCGCGGCAAGGGGCGAAACCATCGCGCCGTTGACCTGCGTGGGGATCCCCGCCTCGAACGCGATCGTCACCGATTCCAGGCGATCGGGGGCTTGTTGGGGCGAGACCGACATGCCGAACTCCACCAGTTCCGTGCCATGGACGCTAAGGTCCTCCAGTCGGCCTGCCTCGTAGCTGATGTGCAGGCAGTTTTCATCCGAACTGTAGGGGCGATCCGCCGTGGCCTTGATGGGAATGCGACGCTGCCGGCAATACTCGATCATCTCGCTGCGACCGGGGAATGCCTGGCGGAACGATTCCATCCGCCAAGGGGCCAACACGGTCATCTCGGGATTCAAGGCATCTGCGGCCAGCTGGAATCGGCACTGGTCATTCCCCTTCCCCGTTGCACCATGGGCGTAGACGGTCGCGCCGACCTCGCGCGCCACGATCAGGCAGGCCTTGGTAATCAAGGGCCGGGCGATCGATGTGCCCAGCAGGTACAGACCTTCATAGCGCGCGCCCCAGGAGAGAATGGGGAACGCGAAACCCCGGCAAAGTTCCTCTCGCGCATCGACCAGCCGCGCGGACGCAGCGCCGATGTCTCGCGCCTTTGCTAAAATAGCTTCGCGATCTTCACACGGCTGACCGAGGTCAATGTACACTGCGTGGACCTCGTAGCCCTGCTCGCACAGCCAGCCCAAAATGACCGAAGTATCCAGACCGCCTGAATAGGCCAAGACGCAGCGCTTCATGTCGAGTCGTTCCCAGGCCACCGCCGGATCCGCCACGGAGAACCGATCTCCGCCTGGACCCGTCAAACCATGTTCTGGCCGGTATTTTGAGTCACCCGACCGCCGACGGCAACCACGCCGCCGTCCGCAAGGTCCCACACCCTGGGGAAATCATCGGCCATGAACTCGATGGAGGAACTGAAGCGGCTGGCCCAGGAACTTGTCCAGGGGACGCTGACCGGTGGCGACTTTCTGGGCGCATGCGAAGCCCTGCTCTGCGATCAGGCGGAGACCGCCACGATCGACCTCGATCGCGTTCGCCGCTGCGGCTTTCCCGAGGTCGTCTTTGCGCAAGGAAAGACGGTGTCCGCCATCGAGCAGATCGTGTGCACCCTTCAAGAGCGTGGTCAGAACGTAC
>WPCK01161716.1_pt1 | contig 28959 bp, 29 predicted proteins | sample 5399851 | NCBI WGS metagenome assembly WPCK01 (sample SAMN12869471, study PRJNA574797) | sludge metagenome | isolation source: wastewater treatment of pH11 | place: China:Beijing | collected 2019-05-20 | reverse complement strand
AACTGTTCCTGTTGTAATCCGAGTTGCTGAACACGGAGAACTGGGAGCCATTGGCAGCGTACTTGCTCAAGCCCGCGCGGAGGTTTCCGTTGTATGTCGTCAGCGTGTTGGCCCCCTGGCCAAAGAAGATGTTGTTGAACTTCCTCTCGCTGTAATTCAGCCGCGAGACACCCAGAAACTGGGCATCAAAAGCAGACAGAGCGGCTTCCGGGCCGCGCAGCGGGTCCGACTCGAGGATTGCCGAGTCGAAGGCAGTCGCCGCTCCCTGAGGCGTATTCAGAACCCGGCCGCCAAGTTTCTGAAGCACCTTGTTGTTCGCCAGCGCGATTTCAATGCACTCCTCAAGCGACATTTCGCGGGCAGGCTGCTGTTGCCAGTTGCTGATCGTGATTGGAGCCCCGGTTCGCAAATGATCCCCGTCGACGGGAGTATCGCCCTCGTTGCGGCAGACGTCCGGGTACTCGATCTGCTGGAACTGGTTGCCGCAGGGATTTGCAACGTTTAAGGCGTCCGGCTTGCCGTGCCAATGGCAACCGGCAAATGTCGCCCCAAGTCCAATGCCGAAGGCCATAGCCAGACGTTGCTTGATCGATTTCCGCATTTCAGGGTTCCGTTACAAAGTGCAAATCCGCGATTCGCGGAAATCGCGATATTGCGCGAAACTTCCGCATGTCCGGTATTGCTGGAATTATCGGAACCAGAGATTCGATATTTCTAAAAGAACCGTTCGTCCGTGATTTACCGGAAAAGGCGTTTGAAACCGGACAAACGCTATTTCTTTACAACGGATGTCGCCTGGCGTGGTTCTTTTCTGCGAGTTTTGGGAGCTGCTGGTACAGGTCCCCGTCCGCATTCCGATTGAATCGCAAAAAAAAAGCGAAGGCATGTAAATGCCTTCGCCGTGCATCGTTCTACGACCTGACCGCGTAAGGAACCCTATCGAAATATCCAGCGCGGAGCGACATAGGGGGCGGGCGAACCCGGGCGGCAATATCCAAGCGGCGTGTCGCATTGAAACGGGTTATCGCGAATAAGGTTCACCGGCAACAATAGCAGCGAGGCGCCAAAAAAGGCCGCCGAGCGGACCGGCTGAATGATGGGCCCTCCCGTGTAACCATATCTTTCGAGGGCGACATCCTCGAAATACAGCGGATACCAGCGGACGTTGGGCGCTTCCCATGCAGCAAGCCTCTCCTGAAAAGTTCCCGGATAGTTGCTTTGCCCGCCGACGGCCGCACTTGCCCAATTGTCTTCGGGCATCTTGTCGCGAACCTGTCCCGGTGCGACTTGAATTGCTGCAAGCGGCTTGGTCATGTTCAGAAGACTGGACAACTCGGCCGAGTCGTCGATCTGCCGACCATCTTCCTGATTTTGCTGGACGTATTTCGTGTTTCGCGCAGCACTTTTCTGATAGTAATCCTGGCCGACAGCTCGCTCGGCGAGCGCGTCGACGAATACACCAGCGAGCACGCTGCAAACAATGATCATGCAATTTTGTCGCGAAGTCCTTGCAGGCACGTCAGTCACCTCAACCCAATTATCCGGTTTTTGCGTTCCAATACTGTCTATCGGATCAATTGCCACGCATCCAACGACATGACGCCTGTTCTGCCAATTGGGTAATTTGGAAAAACATTTGCCTCTGCTTGCGCAAGCACCGGCATGCTGCCATTTTCCGCTTAACCGCGTGCCCATCGGGCCGCGCGAGCAAAAGCCGCGCCCAACGGGCCGCGGCCAACTTCTACCCGACTGCCACCGGCGAAAATACGCACGGGCAGGCACGAATCAGGGGATCCTGGGCATCGACGCGAGGATCTTGTCCAGTCGCTCCGCGATTTCCCCCCGGATTTCCGGGTTGGCACCTTCAAAAATTCCCTGAACGACATTCTGTCCATCGACCAGAACCACGCATGGCAGGTTAGTCAGCCGCAGGGCGTGTGCAAATGCGCCTTCCCGATCGAGCGCGACCGGAATTTCGATCTTGTTGGCCTCGAGGAAAGCTTTCACCTGTTCTGGCGGCTCGGCAACATTGATCGAATCAATGACGACCCCTTTGGCCTTCAAACCGGCCGCGAATTCCAGCATGGAAGGAATCTGTTCGGCGCTGGGAGCCGCCCAAGTCGCCCAAAAATAGAGCAACCGCGGTTGTCCCGTAGCGGCAGGTGCAACTGGCTGCAGATCAAGATTCTGCAACTCGCTCGCAGGGAGAGGGTTCCCGACCAGTTCTTCCTGGCCGCGCCCGGCAACGGAGGCAGTCAGGTCTTCCACCTCGACTGCGGTCGATGGGAGTTTCAATTCAAATGCGTCGGCAGCGAGTGCTGCCCCGGGTTTCCATGTCACATTGGTTACGCGCAAATTCTCGACGTGTTGTCCTTCGGCGATTTGCAGGCGCGTCGAGAGCTGGATCCTTTCCGGCAAGCCGCTTGCCGCCTCGCTGAAGAAGTAATCTGCCTGGTGGCCATCGACTCGCGTTACCCGAAAATGCTTTTTTCCCCCTTCGTCGGCAAGGACGTGGACGTGGGTCAACTCCGAGAAGATCATTTCACTGGGTTCAGTCGTCAACAAAAAATCTGCCCCGACCATTCCTGTAAACCAGTGTGTCAGGCCGCAAGGCTGCATTTCCTGCAAGGGTGTGCTGGTTTCAACCCGGCTGAACTTTCCGAATCGACCCGAGAAACGGGTCAGGATCTTGCCATCATAAACCGCCTGAAAGACGGGCTCCTGTTTTGGAATTTCGAACACATCCAGCCGGAATCGCGGAGCATCGTATTGGTAGCGGATCAGGATTGACGCGGTGGGGGTGGTGCCGGATCCCTGATAGATGTGCGACTGAAGTTCGACTTCCAGGGTCCCTTCGGCCCGCAAGGTCTTCTCGATTTGGGAGATATGTTCCGCGAACGCAAGGAATTCAGGATTGGCCCGGGCCTCTTCCTGTTTCTGCTCCGGAGAATCTTGCCTGGCACGGGCTTCTGATTCAGATACCCGTTGGGAAAGGCAAACGATTCCGATCGCGACAGCCATTCGCAATGATCGAAGACACAAACCGGTAATCGCTTTCCTGCACATCGTATAACTCCTTAGTAGCGAGACTTGATTTCCCTTCCCGGGCGAATTTTTTTAGCGGAGGGAAGTAACCACCCGAATGGATTCGGCGAGCCGCCCAATATCCGTGCCCGGCTGCGTTGCCGAATTCCGCACAAGCTGGTCCCAGGACAGACTAACAGTCCGGAAGCTGTTTGTCACAAGAATGGCGTTGCGCTGCACTGCTGCCTGAGAACTGTCGATGTCGAGACTTGAACGAAAGCGGGCAAGTGATTCGCGAAGTCCTTGCAGGGAACTGACAAACGCCGATTGCTGGATTCCACTGTAAAACATCGGACCATACTGATAAATCAATTGATCTGTCTGGGCAATTGCCTGATCGATTGGCTGTCGCAACGCCTGCAATCGACCCGGATCGAAAACGGTCCCTCCGCCTCCGGTGGAATCCATGTTTCCCATCTCGCGTGCAAGCTGATTGAATGCCGCGACGGTTTGATACCATGCCTGAGAGAGGCGAACGTCGACATTCTGCCCCTCGAGCCGGGCCCCAAGGTTCTGGATCGACGAGCGAATGCGGAATCCGCGATCGTTCATCTGCGACCTTGGAAATCCTGTCGTGATGGAGTTGCCAAAATTCTGCACATCGGCGGCAAGCTGGCCAATGTCACGGGCCCAGGCCGAATAACGGTAATCGTAACGCGCCAGATTCTGTACGATCGAACTGCTTTGTTGGATCTGCCAGAGAAGGCTGTTGCATGCATTGGAAATCCGCCGAACTTCGTCCGGCAAAAGCCCGTCGGCCTGCGACGGAGGATAGAGTGGAGGATAGGTTGGCCGACCGACGACTGAGCCATCCGGAATGACCTTTGACAACTCCTGATAAATCCGGTTGATCTGAGCGAGATAAATCCTCGATGTGTTGGCGCCAGAAAGGTTCTGGAACTGGGAGTTTAGCCCTTGCAAGACCAGGCCGATTTGCTGCATCGCCCCCTGCGCCGCCAGGGTGTTTTGGGAAGGATTGGCCAGCACAGCCTGGTTTTGCTGGGCAGTCTGCAGCAGGCTGTTGGCCTGCATCTGAAGGACCGTTCCATTCCAGGAAGAGACTTCATAGCGGAGGTTTTGCGCTAGCTGTTGCGAACTGGTGACCAGCTGGCTGGCAAGGTTTGCATACGATGGCATACTTGGCAACGTGCCATACGACGGATCATATCCCGGTCCCGGAACGCTGCCACCTGTTTGCGTTCGCAAGAACTCGAGGGCCAGCCGCTGCCGGTTCCGCTGCAGAAGTTCAAGCCGATTCATCCAGTACGAGATTTCCGCATTTCCCGGATTGCGGTTGGCCAGCGTGACAAACAGATTATTCAGCCAGTTGTATTCGTTTCGGCCGAATTTTACAAAAAACTCCTCGCTGCCAATGAATGCCGCGTGCAGTTCCTCCGCCGTGTTGCCCCGTCGCACACTCCGCATCCAGTCCTCGACTTCAGCGTAATTGGGATTTCGCTGGTAGTACTCCCGATACAACTGAACGATAAACTGTCGCGCCTGATCTTCATTGGCAAGAGAGCCCCGATACGAGCTAACCTGGGCCCGTCCGGCAGATGGGATACAGATTGAAATCGTCAACAACAAGAACAGAATCAGAAAGCTGTTGGCATTCATGAGCGTTCCACAGATCAGGGGATCGGGATGGACTATGGTCAACCGGCACAAATCTATATTTGATGTCGATTTCCCGCAATCAGCGACAAAGCCGTGCTGAACATCATCCATGACTGTGCCCGGAAGTACGCAACAAATAGTTGACAGCATTTGAGTGAAGGATAAAATCGCGGCAGTGGCGTGCAAGGGGCATGATTCGCGCAGCGTCGCATGCATGAACCAAAACGCCATGACTCACATTCCAAATAGAAATTGCTGTTCTTCTCCGGGGTTACAGGTTGTTTCAAAAATGACGCATTGCAACTTGCACTCCTTGCTGATCTGCCTTCCTGTGTTGGCTTTATCGATGTTGACTTCCTGCTCTCCTGCGGAGATCCAGCGGACAATTGCCCTGGACAAGGTCGTTGCCGAGGCGCGAACGCGGGCCACTGAGGCCGTCCGAAAAAACCCGCGAGTTTTCAGGTCAGTCGATGTGCGAAGCGAGAATGGCGACACACTTGTCGTCGAGTATGTTGTTACGCCGGAGGCTGAATCCAGCGTTCCCCAGATGCACGACGACTACCTGGCCGACTTGCGCAGCAATGAGCAACATCGAAAGGATTTCCTGAGAGTTGCCGATATGGGAATTGTTGCGCGAGTCATCTATAAGAGTGTCAGCGGCGAACTGCTGCTCGAGGACAAGATGACGCGCGAAACCCTCGATTGAACGGCGTCATGAAGTGCTGTCGGCGGAATCGACGGCCGGTACACCGGAATCGCCAGGCTTGAGGGGGGGCAGTTCATACGTTCTCCTCTGGTCGACCAGCCAGATTTCATCCATCTCGGTATTGTCGAGATCCTTGCGCAACAACAAATACGCAGCGGAAGCAAGCGACCAGAACAAGCCGTACAGGAAGGCAGCCGCAAGCGTTCTCACGGCATTCTCCCAGAAACGAATCAGTTTCATTGAGACGCGGTCAGCCGGGGCAGTCCCGGATGAATCTGCGTTTGCCAAATTCCCGGCGGTGGTAGCAGCCAACGGCAAATCGTTTGGTCGAAATCCGGTCAGGTCATCTCGCCCGGACCAGGCACCCGCGGAGTGCAGGCCGGATTCCTTGCTCGATGCGGTTGCCCCCCATGACGTTGCCCACCACGCAAGGTGAATCGTCCCCTGGGCAACATTGAATGCGATCAGCCAGCAAAATCCGCTGAAAAGAATGCCGATAAACGCATAGGCGAAATAGTGGATGGGCCGTTGAAAGACGTAGGCAAAGGCGCGACTCATGGCGTCGAATGAATCCTGGCCCTCGCATGCGATCGCTCCGACAACCAGAGGCCAGGCGAAGGTCAGACCCAACAAGATCACCGCCATGACAAATGAAATTCCCAGGACGACAAACCATAACAATCCCGCCACAAAGGCACCTGGACCGAACGACATCACCAGCCCGGTCAGGGCAAGAGGGAGTGCCAGCCCGAATATAGCCGCAAATGGCAAGGCAATACCGGCCATGCACGAAAGGGATTTGTTGAATGCGAAGCGGAGGGCGGTGCTGATTCCAATGGGTTCATCCCGCGTCAGCCGCATCATCGCGACCCGGCTGATGGCACAACCAAAAAACGACCAGACGGCCAGAGTCCATACCGTTCCTCCGGCAAAATAAAGGAATCTGCGGAGCCCCGCCGTCAAACCGAATATCTCCATAACGGGCTGCGCGATGGACGTATAAACCAGGTCAACACCGCGAAACGGAAAGAAACCGATTCCGGAGGCCGTGGATTCAGGCATCAGGGCGAGATGAGGTGTCCTGTTGATTTTGGCAATGTACATGAGCGCTGCGTCGCTCTTGCTCATCTCGTCGGAAATAAATATCCCCTGCACCAATAGCCACCCGACCGCGGCAAGGACCGCGCCCATTGACGCCAGCAACAGGACGGTCAGGGTCAGGGAAACCGGTAACGCGCGAAAGAGAATCAGGGCAGGGCAAATGTCGCGCCAGGAAATTTTGCTGACGGTGGCCGGGTTGGAATCCATGAAATGTTGAATCCAGTCGTTTCAGGTTCCCGGGCAGGGAAGGGGAACCGGAGAGTTTTTTTCTTTTTTTCTTTATCGGCAAAATCGGCGGGAACAGGTTTGTGCCGTGGCCTTGAGTATAATTCGCGATTTTCACTTTCGAAACCCGCCCCTGGCGGGAAGCTTTTTTCTAGAATGAACAGGTGTCTGGATGAGTCGCGGATCGATGCGGGGACGCACGGGCAAATGCTGCAATTGTTGACGGTTTTCGTCCTGTTATCGCTTTCTGAACTGGTCCTGCTGATCATGTTCCTCAATCTGCATTGGGGATTGACCTTATTCTGGGTGCTGATGAGCGGTTTGGCCGGAGTCTGGTTCATTCGCCGTCAGGGAAACAACGTCATGGCCGAAATGCGGCGCGCCGTTGCCGAAGACCGGCTGCCTGCGGACGTCATGATCGAGGCATTCCTCGTACTGCTGGCCGGCAGTTTGCTGATCGCGCCGGGGATCATTACCGACGTCATCGGCGTTACCATCCTCGTCAAACCCTTTCGCCGACATTACCGCCGCTATTTTGTCGATTGGCTGAAGCGGCGCTTTCGAATCACCTCAATCCGGTTTGGAGACCGTAGCGAAATCGTCGAAGGGGAGGTCGTGGGCACGGCGAAGGAGAACAGGGCAAACGGGAAGGCGCCGGAATTCATTGATCCGCCGGACGACGTGCAAGTCTTGCCGCAACAGGAACGCTCCAGATGGCAGTGACCTGGTGCAAAAGGTACCGGATGGATTTCGACCTGGGCAAACCGCTCCCGCAATGCGCGTCACTGGCCAACGGGTATTTTCTGCTTCCATGGCAAGACCATTTGCTCAAGGCGCATGCGGCAGTCAAGTTCTACAGCTTTCGAAATGAAATTGATGCATGTGTCTTTTCGAGTTTGGCAACGTTCGAAGGCTGCCAAAACCTGATGAAGGAAATCGTCGGACGCGACAGTTTCTTGCCGGAAGCCACCTGGCTGGTTGCGATGACTCACAACGATAGCGGGCGAACTGAATATTGTGGCACCATCCAGGTATTGCAAACCGGACCGGAGGAAGCCTCGATCCAGAATATCGGCGTTGTTCCGATGCACCGGCACAAGGGCATTGCCCGCAATTTGCTGAATGCTTCCCTGCAAGCTCTCGCCGGTACAGGATTGGCGCGAGTGTCGCTCGAAGTCACTGCGATCAACCGCGATGCCATACGGCTGTATCTGAAAAGCGGTTTCCGCATCCAGCGGCCTGTATTCAAGGCCATTGAGTACTTTCCTGCCTGAATTATGCTATACCGGCCTTGCCGCGAACTCCCCGCAACGACTGAATCGTTATCGCGGTGTAATTGTTGAGAACGGGGCACCTGATATCCTCGAATTCGGCCCCATTCCCTGAAAAACGATGCGTTCGGAGAATTCGGTGATTCAATACGTCGAACGCATTCGCGGATGGCAGTGGGCTGCACCGGCATTGCTGTTGTTGGGGGTGCTGATTGCGCTGACGTGGATTCGCATTGACAGAAAGTACTCCACGCCGACGGGCAAATTTGACCTGGAACGGAACGGGCACAGCGATTTTCATAACGGCCTTTATCTTCCCACGCGGGCATTTGCCGCCGGCGAAAATCCGTGGCTCCCTGAGACGGCCAGCAAGTACCTTGCATCGCGGGCCGCCCCATCCTATTCGCCGTCGCTTTTCATTCTGAATGCGGTATTCGCGATAGCCGACTTGCCGTTGGCCGATTACATCTGGTTCGCTTTCAATGTGGGCCTGGCGATTGCCCTTTCATGGCTGGGAGTCCGATTCAGCGGGGGAGCGGTTGCATTCGCCGTCGTGCTGTGGCTTTCGGTATTGTTCATGGTCTCACGGCCCGGGCATATCACCCTGTTCACCGGCTATTTTACCTTGCAACTGGTAGTCGGATATGCGATTGCACTGCACTATGCGCGTTCGCATCCGCTGGTTTCGGCAATCGGAATGCTGCTGGCTTCCGGCAAGCCCAACTTTGTTCTTCCGCTGGTCATGCTGATGGCTGCCCGTCGCGACTGGCGAGCCGTCATCCTGGGAGTCCTGTTATGCGGCGTTTTTGCGGTGGGTGGCGTGCTCTGGCTGGCAAGGGATTCCAGTATCGGCGAAGTTCTGAACGGCTATCGGCAAGGCCAGGAGGCGTTGCACAATGACAAGTCCGAACTGCCGGAGAATCGATGGACACGCGTCGACCTGGTCGGAATGACCGCCCGCGTCTTGCGAGTCGCTCCAGGCGATGAAGTCTATCTCGCCCTGATGCCGGTCATCCTTCTTTGGCCGGCGATTGTGCTCTATCGAAAGTGCAAGGCGCCGGCGAGTTTCGGGGCAACGGGCACTTCGGGAATGCTGATCGCGATCGCCTCGCTGCTTTCCATTCATCACCATTCGTACGACTGTCTTCTTCTGTTCGTTCCCTGGATCGGCTTTGCGCTGTTCGGTTCGCGAGTGGCTCCCGAACTGGGATTTTGGCCCCGTTGGGCCGTCACGGCGCTGGTTTCCGTACCCGCCGTCAACTACCTCTCGACGTTGACGTTCATGAAAAAGGCGGATCTTGACCCGAACGGAAGCCTTTTTGTCGCCATCACCTTGCTGAATGGTGTATGCCTGCTTGTGGCGCTCATCGTCATCCTGTTCGCCTGGCGGGAGGGTAGGGGCCACGATGCGAAGATTCAGGAGGCCATGGATTCCTGAAACTGCTGATTTTCGTTTCTGGTTTCCCGGTCACTCCGGTCTGGTCGCTGCAAGTCTGCCTTGAGGGGCCCGGCGAGTGCGCCTTCTGCGATCTGGATCGTTTCGTTCACATTCAGATTGCCACGAGTGATCCAGGCGGAGTTCACCAGATAGAGTCCGGGAATTGAACTGGTCTGGTCAGGCAGTCGTTCCGAATAATTCAATGTCGGGATAGCCATCACGTTTCGTACGCGGGCTATCTGAAATGCCTGTACGTGTTCCCGCGAGAAATCCGGATACATTTTTTCGAGGGCCGACAGTAACTCTTCACGAATTTCTTCATCCGGTTTCTCCAGTAACGGATGATCCGCCGGCACGTATTTAGGCAAATACACCAGCGAGCTGCCGCCAAGGTCCCCGGGATCCACAATATTCGTCATCTCGATGACTGCCGTCATTGGAACCCACGCGTCCGTAATGTTGGTGACGTAATACGGCGAGAGCGGCTTCGAAACCAGCATCGAGGCGTTGACGATTCCAAGATAGGAAATGGATTCCAGGCGGTCTTTTTCGTCCTGGCTCAATTCGGGGCACGATCGAAGCATGACCGGCGTCGGTGTCGTGATAATGACGCGATCAAACTCGCGGGGCTCCTGATCGTGGAAATGAACCAGAAAATGGCCCGCTTCGGTCTTCTCAATATGGCGAACGGGGTGGCCAACGAGAGTTGTCGCCCCCTGATCATCGAGACATTCCGCCAGCCGATTGATAATAGTCCGATAACCTCCGCGGACGTACCCGAACATTTCCTTCTTGAGTCCGGTGCGGCGGGCCTTGTACATCCGGTTCATATGGGCCCAGATAAAGCTGGCGGCGGTCTGGCGATAGGACTCACCGAGTTTTGCCCGAAGCAGCGGGAGCCAGATCTTGTTGAACGTGCTCTTTCCCGACCATCGCTGCAGCCAGTCGGCAACGGGAATTCGCTCCAGCCGTTTCCAGTTTCTTATTTTTGAACCATAAAAAATCGTCCAGCCCAGGCGAAGCTTTTCGATCAGATTCAGCGGCGGGAACATCAGGAATTCCCGGGTATCCGACATGGAATAGTGCTTGCCGTTGGTGAAGAATCCGGTCTTTGTCTCCGCCCAACGGAGCTCATCTGCCAGGCCAATTTCCTCGAGAAGACAGCGCAACCTGGAGTCCGACAACAAAATGACATGGTAGTGCTTGTCCCAGACGATGGGCCCGAGTTGCCAGACGGACGCCAGGCCGCCGAGATCCGGGGCCGCTTCCACGAGAGTCACATCGTGTCCGTCCCTTGACATTCGATGAGCCAGGGTCAAACCCAGCATTCCCCCGCCAATGATCCCCCACCGCACAGGGCGATTCTCGCGCTCCGACGAACTTCGTTTTTCAGGCGTGGCTTGAATCATTTTGTCTGGCGGGAATCGAATGGTGTGACGAAAAAAAAGCTTGCCAGGCAACTCACCCGGAAAAGGACCTCAGGCGGCGGAACCGGCGACCGGCGGCTTCTCGAACCGCCGACGGAGAAGCAGACGAATCGTCTGCATCATCGTTTTGGCGACCTTCATCTTGCTTGGACCCTCTTTCTGGTCATAGCGCAATAACATGGGCACTTCGCCGAACACGAAGCCGAAGTTCCTCATTTTCAGCAATACGTCCACCATGCAGGAGAATCCCTTTTCGCTGACAAAGGAATCTCCGTAGGCGTGCGCAGCCTTCTGAAGGGCATCGAAGCGATAGGCGCGGAAGCCGCAGGTGTAATCGCGGACTCCCGGAATCGGCAAAAGAACCCGGAAAAGCCAGCGGGCGCCGAATGTCATCAACAACCGATGGGTCGGGACGCCGAGGACCCGTGATCCCGGCTGATAACGCGATGCAATCACAACATCGTATCCATCCTGCACCATTTGCAGAAGACGAAGAATCGTTCCGGGCTGTTGGGTGTTGTCGGCATCAAGCGTGACGATAATGTCTCCGCTGGAAGCGGCTCCCAGAACTTCGTTGAAGCCGCTGCGAAGCGCGCCGGCAAGTCCCTGATTGACCGGGTGCGACACCATGCGCAGGGGCATGTGGAATGATGCCGAGCTGGCAATGGCTCCGGTGTTGTCCTTGCTCGCATCATCGATAACGACAACTTCATAGTTGATCGATAGCGGCTCGAATACCTGCCTGATCTTCTCAAGCAACAATGGCAGCCCGGTCTCCTCGTTGTAGGCGGGCAAGACAATCCAGAGCTTGTGCTCGCGAAAGTCAACCGGAATCCGCATGGACTCGACAGCGGTTGCCGGTTGGGAAGTCAGTAAACTCATATTTCACCCCATTTGCGGCGAAGGATATTCTCGTTGGCCCGCCAAAGAATCGCAATCAGAAGCAACACGTCATTGGCGCCGGAGACAAACGCAAAGACAACGTTTTCTGTGAGGCCGTTGATGAATATGAAAAGGATTATGAAATCCGGAATTCGGTTCGGGCGAATAAACACATCGGCGATACGTCCAACCGCCAATCCGATCATCAAGACAAGTGCCCCGAGACCGGAACTGACCGCGACATGCAGCCAGAGGTTGTGGGCAAAGCCGAGGTGGTCTTTCAAAAGTTCGCGGGATGTCGCCGGCCCATATCCGGTCCACGGCCGCTCGGAGATCTTGCGTATCGTGAAATCCCAGATTTCGGTTCGCCCGGTCATCGAAGTCAGCTCTTCTGTCTCTCCGGATTTGGTCAAGGCCGTGACAAGACCGGCAATCGAATCCATTCCTTCTCCGGATATCAGAAAGGCGAAGAAGAGCAATAGGCTTCCGGCCAGACCGGCCAGCGCCATCGGTATCCATCCAAGGAAACTCAGGATTTCACGACGGTAGACAATGCCGAGCGAGACGATCAGGGCGAGAATCGAGCTGCGGCTGAGCGCCAGCAGCATGGTCGCCGTGGCAAAGGGAACAAGCAGAAAAACCTTCTTCGATCGGAATATCCCCTCGTGCCAGAGCAAGAGCGTCAACCCGATAAACAGCGCCGAATACTGGCCGACTGTATTGGGATGAGAGATTCCGGCCATCCGCGATAACGACTCCCCGTCGGCCATGGGTTCAGTGAAGACCCCAAGCGGTGGATAAAACAGCCAGACCGCAAATGAAACCGCCAGGAAAACGGCTATGCCAAACCAGCAGGCGACGAGTACTTGTCGCGCACCGGCGACAACCAGCGCAGTCGTCGCAAACAACAAAGTTAATCCAATAGCGCCGGCCGAGGCCACCGACATGGCTGGCTGAATCGATGAAATGCTGGTTAACAAAAAGACCGCTACGCAACCAAACAGCCAGAGACCGGGAAACGAAAACACCAGTTGTCGGACGCGAACGATTGTGAGGAGTCCCGCGACGCCAATCGTGCCTGAAGCAGCGACCACGGCGAGCTTGATCATCACAGATCCGTCCAGTCCCGATTGCTCTTTTTCCGGATTCAGCGATGACAGGTTGAAGAAACAGATCGCGACGAGCAATGCCATCATGGCCTGTTCCGCCACCGCGTTTCGCGACAGGCTCATGCTCCGCGCTTGCGAGAGTGGGAACGACCGCAGGCGATTGCCGATACTTGCCATCAGCCGCCTCCTTTCGACGTGGCCTGCTCTTTTTTCGACTGCATCAGGATGCCCGAAACGATCAGGACAAGGCTGCAGAACTGGCCAATCGCGGCCGCGAGCGGTATTGAAGGGAGTCCCATAGACGGCCAGGCCCCTCCAACAAACAGCAACATGATCACGATGCTGAAAATGCGTGCCCGAACGCCGACCCCTGTCTCACCACGGCCTTTCAGCCACGCCTCGGCGGCAAGCAGGAATCCGCGGATCGCAAACGCCGGCAACAGCCAGTAGACGATGGGGACGCTGTCCGCAAATCGCTCGGAGAACATGATCACCACGAGTTGCCCGACAATCGCCGCATACGCCAGGGTTGTTAGGATCTGAGTTCCCGCGAGCAGCAAAAGACTCCGGACAGCATTCGCAGGGGACAACTTTCGCGACGTCGATGCACCGTAGTTGAAGGCATAGATGCCGAGTGCGTTGGGAATAATCGTGACGATTGCCGCCGCTGGCAAGGCGACAAAATAGTGCCCGGCTTCTGTCATGCTGCACAACAGCAAGACGAGCAGGATGTCCAGCCGCTCGAATAATTCCGTCGTGAATGTGGAGATCGCATAAGGGCGACCTTCCCGCAACAATTCGCGGACTGATTCGGGTCTCGTATCTCCCTGAGATTCCGGATAGTCCCGATCACCCGCGATGTCCGGCGGGCGGGATGCGAGCACAGGTATGACTCCAATGACTCGCGACAGCAACCAGACCAGCGTGATCGTCCACAACCAGTCAAGTCCAATGACCGCCGCCAGATTGGTCCACCAGGCAACGGCTACCAGAACGGGGAAACACAACGCAAAGAGGAGCCGGTTGATGTTGTAACGGGCGTACAGGCCGGCACCGCGGTCGACGGCGGAGACATTCAGCTGAATATGCTCGACCGGTACAAACAGGCAACAGACAATAGCGCAGGGAACAAGCCAGCTCTGTCCGGTAACGACGAGCAGTATCGTGGAAAACACGGCCGCGGCCAACGCAGTTCCCGCTCCGGTGGACAACCCGAGCCAAAAGGCGCTTCGGCGGAGACCCGACCGGCGCCCGGCGAACCTCGCGGAACGAGCGGCCAGGATTTCAATGCCGCCGAGCAGCCCGGCATAGAGCAACAAGTCGCGAGGAAAATACAGGCATGTACCGAAATGGCCCCGACTTTCCGGACCCAGCAATCGGGCGAGCAGAATGCCTTGCACGAGGTAGATGACGAAAGCAGCAAACGTCGTGAAAGTCGTAAAGGCGATGCTTCGGACTTGCCTGGAAACGGCCAACGCCGACAGTCGATCGGTCAACGGCAGGCGCGCGGAAGCATGAACCATCCTCATGGATGAGCTCACTTCTGCTGACGGACTATCGCCTTGTATCGCCATAAATCGATTCTGAAAGATGGGGGCCTAGACCGAGCCTCTGTGAAACATTGCAACGAGTGCCGTCCTGAATAGCAGCTTGAGATCTGTCGTTACCCGTATCTTCTTCACGTACTGCAGATCCATTCGCATCCAGTCTTCAAACGGGATATTCCTGCCGCCGCTGACCTGCCAGATACACGTCATTCCGGGGAGGACTTCCAGTCGCCGCCGTTGCCACCTCGAGCAACTCAGGGATTCATCTGCCGGCAACGGGCGAGGGCCGACCAGCGACATCTCTCCTTTCCAGACATTGAACAGCTGTGGAAGCTCGTCAACGCAGCATCTGCGCAAGTACTTGCCCACTCGCGTCAGCCTCGGGTCGTCTTTCAGCTTGAATGCAGGCCCGTCCTGTTCCGAGTACTGTCGGAGAAGGTGTTGATCGCCATCAGCGCCAACTAGCATCGTGCGAAACTTGTAGATGCGGAACAATTTCCCGTCCTTGCCTTCGCGCCATTGCTGGAACAAGACCGGGCCCGCCGAGGACAGTTTGATGGCCAGCGCCGCACCGAGCATGACGGGCGACAACAGAACAAGGCCTGCGGTCGCCCCGGTCAGGTCAAGTGCTCGTTTCCAGAAAGGTGTGGACTGGGAGAAATCCAGAGTGCTGGTCCTGAATTCAGCAGATTGGCGTTTGACGGCCGTTTGGGAAGCTTGCTCGACCAACGCCACATTGCCGGAGTTCTGCCTGTTCAATACCCCGCGGTCCTTCGCAGCGCCGCCATCGACGGCTTCGTCGCTGGCAACGTTGCCAATATTGTCACCTGAACGCCCACTATCGACTGGCTCCGGCCAGACCAGGATGTCCGTGACCAGATCCAGCTTGAATCCGGCGGCGATGGCTGTCAGGTCGTTGGCGACAACAGCGGCTTCGGAAGCGATGGTTTCCGGCAGCAGTATGCCCAGCGCATTGTCAAACACGCCCATTTCGTCCGTGATGCGCAGGCGATTGCGGAAGGCTTTCAGGACCGGGCCGGCTTCCGGCGATGAAAACAGATCGCCATTGTCCGCAAGCCCGGCTTTGAGAATCGAAAAGGCGATGTCGCGTCTTTCGGCGCGCGAGCGCTCCTTGCGAATGGCAAGGAGGAATTGTTCTTCATCGAGCAAATAATTGCAGGAGAAATGATTAACGGGGCGGCGAAGTCGAAACAAACTCATCCATCCGTCCCGTCGGCGGCGAGACAGTGACGTCATATTGTCAATCCTGGTTGTAATTTCCTGGTGCGCAAATCATGGGTTGCCGGCAACGGTCCTGGTCCGGCACGATGACGGACCATCATGTTCCAGCCGGTCTCCTGCACCGGCCGTTTTGGAGAATCATGCCTTGTTGAGCACGATTCCGATGACACTGGTTCCAATATCTTCCAATCTCCGGCTCGCTGTGCTGATCTGGTCTTCCCGGACGTCGTTGGCATCGGCAACGATCAAGACGGCGTCGAGATGGGCTGCCACGGCAAAACAGCTGGTCGAGTCACTGGCGACCGGCAAATCGTAAATGACATAATCAAAATCTTCCGACAGATCGGCATTGAGGTTATCGAGCAAGTTGAACGAAAGTTCGGATGCTTCATAAACCCTGGCCCGGCCGGGGCCGAGAAACCAGAGTCGGTCGATCGACGTTTCCAGCAATGCCCCTTGAAGCGTGGCATCGCCCGTCAGAATCTCACTCAAACCGACGGCCGGACGCGGGATGCGGCGCCCAATGTTCGGCTTTCCAAAATCGGCCTCCACATACAGCACCTTGCCCCTCACAATGCCGGCGAGTCCGGCGGCAATATTGAAAGCGACGGTACTGCATCCGCATCCAGGCGCGGGACTGCAAACGCCGACGGACAGCGTCCCCGAATGCGAACTGGACTGCGGGCGGCGCCACGACAGGATCCTTCTGGCGAGCGACAGAAAGTGCATGCGCAGCCGGTCACTTGCCCGCACCTTCAGTTTCCGTGAATTGCCTTGCGTGTTCTGGATCATCGCAGCGGTTCCCGATCTAGTTGGAAAGAACACGGGAAGAGTGGATTCGCGGAATGGTTGCCAGGACGGGCAAGTCCAGTACCGCCTCGATTTCCTCCGTCGAACAGGCCCCTGTCAGATTCTTTCGGTCGGCAAAAAGTGCCGCGAACAGTCCCGCGAACAGGGAAACAACCATTCCCAGCGGCAAGAGGATCGATCCGCGGGGACTTTGCTTTTTGAGAACAAGCGATGCTGCCTGCGCGGTCACGACATCGGAAATGGCATGCTTGTCAAGTTGATCGCCAACCCTCGCTTCGCCACGACGTTTCGCATAGACCTCGAAATACTGCTGTGCCACCTGAACCTCGCGCTCCTTTTCGGCGGATTCAAGATCGAGCCGATTGAGTTCCGCAAGCTGTTTTTGCGCATCCTGGTACCTGGCCTCCAGTTGCGCAAGCCGGCTTTTCAGTGATTCGGCGTTGGCTTCTTCCAGCGACAGGGCAACATACAGCTCTTCGTACACGGGATTCTGCAATCGAGCCATCTCCTGGCGGACTTTGGGAAGCGACTTGACCTGCTCCTCCAGGTTGGCAATCTCCTGTTCAATTTCCCTGATCCGCGGATGTTCGGGCGAATACTTGGCGACCAGACGCTCCCTTTCGGCGATTCGCGCATAGAGCAGCGTTTGAGCCCCTTCCGTCGACTGGCTTTCCAGGCCCGAAGTCGGCAACTCCAGTTCCCGGCTCACCGCCCCGGCCCGCGATCGCAATTCAACAACCTTTGTCTCTGATTGGCTCAGCTCGACCTGAACGTCAATCTTCTGGTTTTCCAGCCGGTCGATGACACCGGCCAGTGTCTCCCGGGCCTGTTCAACCGACAGGAATCGATGCTCCGTCCGGAAACGGGCCAGCGATTCCTCGGCGGCCCTCAGATTTTCGCGCTGTTCCTGGAATTCTCTTTCGAAAAAGTCGCGCGACCTGCCAGCGGAGTGTATCTCGAGATGTTTCTGCTGGACCTTTTCCATCAACCGATTGACAATCTTCTGGGCAAGCTGCGGGTTGGCTGCCAGAACATGAACCGAGATCACCGATGTCCTCTTTTCGGAGCTCACGGAGAGATTCTTGTCGAGATGGTTGATGGCTCTCTCTCGCAGCTTCTGCGTCTGGTACTCGGCATCCGTCAGGCCAGATTGACTCTCGGCCGTATTCGATCCGCCGAGCAGCACTTGCAGTTCCGGCAGTGAAAAGAATTTGAACTCGCTGGCAAGAATTTCGTCGGCGCCGAATTCGTCGACAATTTCACCCAACAGGTCGTTCGAGCGAATCAGTTCGGCGACGGAACGGATTTCTGTTTCGCGGGAGTCCTGAATCGATATCGACGGGGAGGGATCGCCGGCCGAATTGACTTGTTGGCTGGCCCGTCCAATTTGCACGAAGAGCTTTCCTTCCGATCCGTATTTCCTGGGCATGATCATCAACAAGATCACGACCAGACCGAATGTCCCCGCAAAAACTGCCAGGGCAAGCAGGCGATGGTTTCTCACCGCATTGCCCAGTTGATTGAAAGAAACTGACGGGTTGATGTTATTGGAAGCCATGGTGCGCAATCAGGGAAAAGCGGGGCCGGCCCGAACAGGACGCATGGAATCCGTGCATTCAGTTTTGCGGCCGTGGGCCGGCACAGATCGTCAACGTCTGAATCGCCGGATGCCAACCAAAGAAAACTGTGGAGGGAAACCAGTTACCGGAAGGGGCGCGTGGCAAGGAACACCGTTTCCAGCGACTGCATCGGATGACGGAATCGTCCGATCTGGAGCGGAATTTCCAGCTTTCAGATTAGTTGCCCGAACTCTTGATTCAAGAGCGAGAAGGTGAGCGAACCCAACGACGTTGCCAAAAAACAGCAGGGATTTTCGGCAAATTCAGTACCGGCGGTACAATCGGGCCCGCCAAACGCAGGGCGGATCCACGGCAAAGACATATCCGCCGCCATCATCGTCGTCTGGCGGCGAGCGCCGCCGCCTTGACGTCATTCCAGGGGGACAGGAGCCTGGGGAAGGACTCTTCGTCTCGGCAACAACTGCCTGTCGGGCAAAAATCTTCCGGTTTCGTCCGCCCAGGCCTCGCGCTGTTTGTCAGAGGCGTAGAAGGCCAGCCAGGTCTCCACATCGCCATCTTCATCGACACAATGCCATCTGAGAAAACTCGTTGCCTGACTCAACCGTTTCTCCTGGGCGGGAAGGATGTCGCGAATGACTAGGCAATAGAGTTCCCGGTCCGAAAGGTGGTCGGCGTACTCGATGACGATTCGTTTCTCAAACAACTTCTGGACGACCTTGCCGAGCAATTCCTCCAATTCGCCGTCATCGAGGAAGTCCGGCGGCGGGAGCCGCAATTCGGGCTCAAACCAGCGACTGATGGGAAGCACCGGAGCGCGTTCCCAATCCAGCATCGACGCCAGGAATTCATTCTCTTTCTGAAGCGGAAGCCGGTGAGATTCCAGCATCTCGATCGACTCATCGGCATACGGTTCGATTTCTTCGCGAAGCCGCGCGTTCAGCAAAAGGACGTCAACGGGATTCATGACAGTTCCGTCGGGGGGAGGGACCGCTCTATCGGTTACTCGCCGGTCATCCAAATGGCACATTTGCCGTTCAGATTGCCGCCAGCAATACAGCGGGGAAATTTATTCAGAAACGGGCATCAATCAATAGAACTCTTGATGCAAAACGGCTTCTTTTCCCGAAAAAAACCACGTGGAAACGGTGCAATTGCCACAATCGGGAAAGTGCCCCTGCCCGGCATCGTACGACCCCTCGAAACGGTTTTTACGTCTCTCGTTCGGGGCGGTCGCCGAACAGGCTCAGCTGGAGATCCTCGGGGGTGTCCTGGGCAAATTCGCGGAACAAAAGGCTGGGCTGAATGTCCTTGTTGTTCTGATATTTTCCCGTCCTTCCATACCCCTGAAAGTTGCCGGCCAGCTCGTGGTAGAAGATCTGGCAGATCTGTACTCCCGGATAAATGCGAATGGGCTGGATCGCAAACATTTCGAGTGTCCAGTAGCCGCAAAAACCCACGTCGCCGAATCCGGCGGTGACATGCACAAAAAGCCCCAATCGGCCGATTGACGATCGCCCCTCAATCATCGGAACCAGGTTTCTGGTTTCGGTTCTTTCGACTGTACGGCCCAGGTAGAGCTTGTTCGGCTGAAGCGTAAGTCCGGATTTGGGGATCGTCAGACGGTGATACCGGTTGCTCTTCGCCATGTCGAGGATGACCTCTTCATAGGTCAGAATCTCATCGTGTAGCGTAAGGTTGTAGCTGTTCGGGTTCAGGTTTTCCGGACAAAACGGCTCGATCACGAGATCGCGGCCAAGCCGGGCGTTAATTTCGTCGCCGGAAAGAATCATAAACTGCCTCTGGAGCCTGATATCGAGCCCGGGAATCGTTATCTGCCGAAGAAACGGGCCCGCCAAAAACTGGCCGAAAATGTCGCGAATCGCAATGGTTCGACGCCAGTTTTTCCCGACCCGATTTTCGGTTTATCCGGGGAAGTGTCAAGTCAGCCGGAAATGCGGGCCAAAAAACCGGACGGGGAGCCTGTTTGATGTTCGATTTCGCAAGGATAACGCTATAATTTGCTGTCGAAGACGGAGTCGGTCCCTGCGTTGCCTGTTGCGATATTCGCAGTCGCCGGCAAGCTGAAGGAAGTCGCCGAACTCCTGGCAGCCATTCGAAAACCCCCAGAGGGAAGAGGAATATGAGTTTCAAAAACAGCTTTCAACAAGGCTCGCACGTCAATCCTTATGCGGCACTGGCATCCGGGCATGTCCCTGCGGCACAGGCGACGGTTATTGACCGGATAGGCTTTATTCGCCGGACGTACCTTCACCTGGCAGCGGCGGTTGCCGGAGTGATCGCCATTGAAGCGTTGATTTTTGGTTCGCTCGGCACGGAAACAATCATTCAATACGTCACCCGGCATATCACCGGCATGAGCTGGCTGCTTGTGTTCGGTGCGTTTATGGTCGTTTCGTTCGTTGCCAACAAATGGGCCCATAGCGATACAAGCTCTGGCGTCCAATACGCCGGCTTGACCCTTTACGTGATTGCCGAAGCCCTCATCCTGGTGCCCATTCTGGCCATAGCCGGTCATTTCTTTCCAGGCGCCATTGCCAGTGCCGGAATTATCACGGCAGTTGTTTTTGTCGGGCTGACGGCATCGGTCTTCGTGACGCAGGCCGATTTCTCATTCCTGCGGACCGGACTGATGGTTGCCGGCTTCGCCGCATTGGGTGCGATCATTGCCGGCACCGTATTCCAGATGGACATTTTTGGCGCAGTCTTTACGTCGTTGATGATCGCCCTGGCTTGCGGCTACATCCTTTATGACACATCCAACGTCCTGCATCATTACCGGCCGACCCAACATGTTGCCGCCGCTCTGGCCTTGTTCTCCAGCGTGGCGACCTTGTTCTGGTATGTTCTGCGGCTTGTCATGATTTTGCAGGAAGAGTAGTTATCCCGGTTAGTGAATTTGAAGATTCCAATTGTCTCCGCCGGCGATGCTCGAATCGCCGGCGGATTTTGTTTGGTTTGGTCGTTTTTTCCCCGTTTTTTTGCCAGGAAATGCAAAAGACGCACAAGAATGATTTCCTTTCGCTTTGCGATCGCTAGGATTCACGGGTAACGACGAGGCAAGCATCCCCATGCCTCTTTCCGTTTGCCTGACCTCGAAGCTCTTCCCTCCATGTCCACCGCCGAAGCCAATCTGGAATTGCCCTCCAATTTTGCGGGGATCGTAAAGATCTTCCCCTTGCCAAATCTGGTCCTTTTTCCGGCAGTTATTCAGCCGCTTCATATTTTCGAACCCAGATACCGTCGGATGATGTCCGACGCTATCAATGCGGACCAGTTGATTGCGATAGCGACGTTAAGGCCCGGCTGGGAGAAACGCCCCTCGCAGCGACCGGAAGTTTTTCCATCCATGTGTATCGGCAGAATCGTCACCCACACCCGGCTGCCTGACGGACGGTTTAATTTGCTCCTCTGCGGCATCCGTCGCGCAAGGATCATTCGCGAGATTCCGGCGGAACTGCCGTATCGAATGGCCGACGTCGATGTCGTCGATTCCGATCCGATTCTCCCCGACGACGAACTCGACTTGCGAATACGGAGCACGGTTACCGGACTTTACGGCGAACTCGTCAAAGCCGACGGGAAACTTGACCGGGAGGCATTCAGCGGATTGATGGAAAATACCCTGCCACTCGGGTTATTGCTCGATCTGGTGACTTTTTCATGCGGGGCAGGGGTCCTGGAACAACAACGTGTCCTTGAATCTGTCGATATTCGGGAGAGAGGCCGGAGAGTGATTCAATTGCTGAAATCGCGTCTGGCCGGGCTGGAAAGTCCTGCTCGGGTTTTTCCACCCCTGTTCAGTCTGAACTGACCCCGGTTCGCCGATCCTTTTTTTTAATCTCTTTATTTCCTTTTCCTGTTTTGGTGTTTCGAACATGAAAATTACGATCAAATACTGCACCCAGTGAAACTACTTGCCCAAAGCCGCCGGTCTGGCGGATGAAATCAGGAAGGCGTCCGGAATCGAATCGGAACTGATCAAAGGGACTTCCGGCGTTTTCGATGTCACCATCGACGGGAAGCTGGTCTTTTCGAAACATTCTGCCGAGCGATTTCCGGAAACACACGAGATCCTCGACGCGATCGCAAGTCATAGCGGCAAACATTGAAAACGCCGCGAAAGCGGATGGGTTGCACTTGTTCCCTGCGGGAACGCCTTTTGTCCTTCGAGACCCTGTTTCAATTTGAGACTCGCCGTTTCGTCATGAGAATTCAAACCGTACCGCTGGCAGGCCACCCATCGAATGGAAGCCGGCAGGCCATCGGAAAACACACGAATTGGCGCGGTTTCCCGGAGCAGGGGATTACCGATGTTATCAGCCCGCAAACAAATTCGGTTCTACAGGAGAACTGGCATGAACCTTGCCTCAACCAAAGATATTCCTTGTTTTTCCTTTTTTCCTTTTCCCTTTTTCAGGAGTTCTGCCTGATGATTTCGGTTTCGCCTGGTTCATGGGCGATTCAATCGGTTACGGTGAACTCGCAACCTGCTTCACCGCAAAGCGGTTTTGACCGCTTGATAGTGGATGGGCAGGAATTGCGAATCGAACCGGTCGGGATTGCCATGAACATAAGCCAGTCAACGGCGCGCAGCGCTGTTCTGGTTTCCCGTTCGCAAGTTTTCTATGCGGACTATTCCTTGCGGGGTGACACGCTTTTGATCAAGCTGTCTCGTCCGCAATTTGCTGAAACGGTTTCCATTACCGCGACACTTGATCGCGAATCCTGCCTGAACTAATTATTTTTTTACCTGGCAAAACGGAAACCACGCGGCCTTGTCGAATTCGGCAAGGCCGCTTTTTTTTTTGTGCCGGGCAGCCGGGGAAACTCAAAATATACTATGCCGCCTCCAGGGAAAACGATCCTGGCGCCATCCTGTGATAGCCTTTGTACCTGGATTGATCGAAATCCGTGCCAATACGTTTGGACCCGTGGCCCGGGAAGGGACTGGCCAAGGATTGTCACCGATCAACACGGATCTCAGGAACACGACAGCGCGAGCGTACGGGGGGAGTTCGTCGCGAACGGTGTCCTTGTGAAGGGCTGTGTCCCCCGGATGCCCCAACCGGCTCTTTCGCAGGCTCCTTGTGTCGCACAATACCGGTCGTTGACTCAAGGCCACGGATCCTTCAATTAGAGTTGTATCGGCCCTGCGGGCCTTGCCAAACAATTTTGTGAGGGGCACAACACCGAGGCCTCACGGCCTCGGCAGTAATTGTATCGGCCCTGCGGGCCTTTTCTGGGTGCATGCAGAAGGCCATCAGGCAATGAAGTGTACAAGGAAGCAATCAGACCACAGGGTCAGGCCCGGAGGGCCGACACAATTAATGCCGGTGGCGCAGCCACCGGTCCATGAGCACATCAACCCTCCAAAGGCCCGGAGGGCCGACACAAGTCCGTCATGCACTGTTCCTTGTCCCTGGAACGACCATTCAGGGACACAGCACATGACTGCGCGGCGGCAATTTCGGTCGTTCTGGCAAGGCGTTCTTTTCCTGGTCGTGGCCGGTCGAGCCAGCGGCTCCTGCTTGCCCTGGAGCGAATGGACAACATGCCAGCAACCGCCGGTGTCGGTTAAAGGCTGTGTCCCCCGCAGTTTCCGTAGCAGAGAAACAACAGACTAACCAGTTGAAGCATCCAGTACCGTGCAGTCATCGTTTGATCCTCGTCATGATTTGTATTGGTCGCCGAAAGCCCCAGCCCGGCAGCGAAGTGGTTTTGTTTCAGGTCGTATCGTTTCTTGCAGCTCTTAGCCTGCGAATATGCTCCGGCGTAGTGCCACAACAGCCGCCCACAATTTGGGCCGGCCAGGTTCGGGCATATTGCAAGTAACTATCCGGGTCCACGGCGTCCGTGTTGATCCAGCCTTGCGCCTCGTCGGCATAGCCAATGTTTCCATAAGCAATGAGCGGAAAATCAGGGCCGCAGATCGCCCGCAGCTCGGCCAGTGGTTTGGCTAGTGTGTTAGCCGGACCGCAATTCACGCCGAGGGCCGTCACCCCCAGCGGTAACAACAACCCGGCGGCAACCGCCACCGGCTCGCCCGACAGGATTCGGCCTTCGCGGTCGCACACGAAACTGACCAGGGTCGGCCGGCCGGTCATCGTCGCCAATTGGGCCGCAATGACAGCTTCGCGAATTGAATTCATCGTTTCGATCAATAACAGGTCAACGCCTGCTTCCACGAGATGGTGAATGCGCTCGGAGTGCTCGAGGCGACATTCGTCATCGGTCGGCACCAGGTCGGCGCGATAACAATCTTCCAGTGGGGCCACCGAGCCGGCCACTTGCGTACGTTGACCAAATTCAGCGACAGCTTCCTGGGCGGTCGCCACCGCGCGCCTGGTCAATTCGCGCGCGGCGTGCCCTTTGCCCGCCAGCGCGCGGCGATGGGTGCGAAAGGTGTTGGCGGTGAGGATGTCCGCGCCCGCATTCAAATAGTCCAGATGAATCTCGCGCAACACATTCAACCCGGTATCAGTGGTGAGCGCATTTGCCGACCACAATGGCAAGCCGGTGTCCACTCCGCGCCGGTTCAATTCCGTGCCCGTTGCGCCATCAAGCAAGAGAAGTTCACCATTCATCATTTTCTGGTTTCAGTTCACTCCATGATTGTCTTGAACGTCGATGATGGGCGAAAGGAGTCCTGTGACTAGGGTAAACCACTCCATCACTGGCCCCGTATTTTATAGGTCAACGAGAGAATCTACCCCGACGAATCGCGCAGGCCGCCGAAAGATACCGATCACGGGGCCGCGATGTTAGATTGTCCATTTTAAATCCGCCTGAATTCGCCGCTCCCGTGCATCGGCTTGTTCGGCGTCTTGTGCCTCGTCGTTCGCCAGACACCGGCGAACAGCTCGGTTATTTCACTCCTACCTGGACCTGTACGATGTTGTTCGGCGAATCGACGCCCTCCCAGTACAAGTACAATTCACGCTCCTCATCCGTAGGACTCAATCCCTTGGCACGAAGCGAACGGTAGAGTTTTTGCCAGGCATCGCCGATCCGGGGACCGGGGCCAACGTAAAGGATGCTCGCGCATTTGAATTGCGGCAACTCGCGCACGTTGAAGTCACCGACGGCTCCGGTCTCTTCGGGGACGAAAAAACCTGTCTCCATCTTGAACGCCTCGGCCGGCGTCGTATGTGGAGCTCCGTAGTAGAAATGGAGAACCGGGCCATGCAGTCCCAGCTTCATTTCTTTGGCCCCGTTGCCGAGAGCCGTCAAGGTTTTGACCACCGGTTCGCCCATGCTGTTGAAGTCGGTCTCGAAACTACCAAAGACGTAGTGCCTCGGGGGAATAATCTGAACGATCAACTCGCCGATCTTTGGCGTAATGGTCTCTTCTTGCCCGGACGCCCCGCGCGGGTAAAACGACACACTTCCCACCAGAGCCACCAGGAAGATGCGGGGCAGAAACTTGCTCGCTGTCATGATCACCTCTTGCTTGCTTTGCCGAACGAAAAGGATAACCGAGTTGCAGTCGAAAAGGTATCCACTTCAATCAAGGAACCAACCGCAACTTCGGTTCATCCGCTGGTTATCGGCCGTTCTTGTCGTTCAGTGGAACGTCAAGCCCATTGATTGTTCTGTACGTATCCGCGAACCGCCGCAATTCATCCCGCAATTTCTCAGAAACATCTGAAACATCCTCGTCCGAAAGAATGCCATCGTAATGAGCGCGACACACCGCAATCCATATCTGGCCGCCACTGTAGCGATTGTATAGTTCGCGCGATGTCCCGTTATGGAATTGATGTATCAGTTGGTTAACGTCATGGGGTGTTATTGTGTTGTTTCGCATCGCCGTAATTGCATCACCAATTGCGAGGAGCTCGTCACGAAGCTGACGCTCCCACGCGATATCGGCAAGCTCACGGACGCGTCGTCGATCGGATTTGTTGAAATCAGGTTCCATCACGTACCTGTACGTTCGGGCATGTTTGCTTGAGGCGGATAACGTCTGCCGTGACCGGGCGGCGACGAAAGGTTGTCCATTTCAAGTCAGGTCGACATCGCCGCTCCGGTTCACGGCCTTGTTCGTCGGCGTTTTGGAGTACCGAACGATTCGGACCTCACCATCGAAATGGCACTTGGTCAGTTCGTCTTCAATGATCGATTGTACTTTTGTTGATTTGCCACCACCAGATCCGGCTCCGATCAACGGCAGGGCCAGCGACTTATAGCCGCGGGCTTGGGCGATCGAAATTGCGTTTCGCACTGAGTCACGAATCGAGCGTTCCGATGACCGCCACAGCATGTTGATGCCCGCGACATGGATGATCGATTTGAAGGGCAGCGTTCCTGACGAGGTCTCAACTGCATGACCGAGCGGAATTGGTCTCATTCGTCCAAGTTCACGAAACGGTTGCAGGCCACCACGTTTCTTGATCGCACCGGACACGCCCTGCGGGATCAGTAACCACCACGGAATGATGTTTCGATTCCATGGGTTGACGATGACGTCGACGTCTTGGTCGAGCAGGTCTCCATCAATGATGGTCACGATCATGTAATGAAGTTTCTTTGCTGCGGTGCGAACGGGGAGTAGCTATAGCCGCCGAACGGCGGCGGTCACCGGGCCGCCGGAAAAACACTTTCCATTGGCAACCCGCTCGATCGGCGGCTCCGTGTGCACGGCATTGTTATCGGGCATTACGTAGTTGACGTTCCAGCTGCTGCGATACCTGCACAACTCTACGCCATACGGGGTTCTTCAACAATTCGGACACAGTTGAGTGTTCGGACTGGGCAACTTCGGCAATCAGGCCGTACAAGTGGGCGATTTCCTTGTGTTCATCACGGGAAAACGCATCAATAAACGATTCGTTTTTGGGGTCGAAAAGATCGTCGCAGAAAACCGAGATCAATTCTGTTGGTGCGTGTCCTGCATTCACGAGCGAAGCTTCGTATCGCAGTTGAGCGCTGGGGTCCGAAAGCAACTCCACGTGGGCAAGAATAGATTCGCGTATGTCCAATTAATCACCTCGCCCGATAATGGCGGCGGTAACCGGGCCGCCGCCAAAAAGCTTTTGTATTAAAAAATCGCGTCATCGGCGGCTCCGGTTCACCGCCTGGTTCGTCCGCAATTCATCGAAGACGCTTCTCAATTGAGCAGGCGTCGACTAGTTTCGAAAGTCGTTGTGAACGCGTTTCAGGCTTTCTTGCTGTCGTTATCCAATGCAGCACTGCCTTTTTGTAGCTTGGAGGACAGGCATCGAAGAATGCCCATGCAGTCTTGTTCTTTTTGAATTGTCGAAGTTCAGCCAGCTCTAAACTCGCATGTTCTGTCTGTTCGTACGCATAGACCTTCGAACGTTGCTCGGTTCGATGTGAGAACGCTTCTTCTCCCGCTTTTGTCATTCGACCCGATTCTCGCAGCTTCTCGAACTTTGCAATATTTACAGCACTCCAGATTGAACCTTGCTTACGCGGTGTGAAGCGAATTTGGTACGAATGGTCGTCGATCTTCTTGCGTACTCCGTCGATCCAGCCGAAACATAATGCCTCATCAACCGATTGACTCCAGCTCATGCTCGGTCGCCCGGATCCAACCTTCCAAAAGCCAACCACGAGGTGGGTAGTTGTTGATGAATTCTTTTCAAGCCAGGCACGGAACTGGTCAGACGACGTAAAGAATCTCCGTTTCATAGCTTTTGCAAGGACGAACAACCCCGTTCACCGAGCCGCGGCGAACGACGTGACTTCAGAATCCGCGCGGTCCGCGGTTCCGTGTGCAACGGATTGTTAGCTGGCTATTCCGGCAACGATGGACCGCTCACGTACAAGTCAACGTCCAAGTCGACGCCGAGTACAGCCAGCTTTTTCAGTATATCGGATTCAAGGTGCCACCCACCGGGCGAATCCTGGTACTCGTAGTACGCGACATTGATGCTGACTTTGCAATCCTCCGGGAGCGATTGCACTTTGTCGGCCGAAAGTTCGTCAAGCAGGTGTTTGAGCTTCGTTTCAAAGTCGAGGCAATCGGGAACGCTGGAATGATAGTACCATCGGTGTTCATCGTACGAGCGCCCCCCGCCCGGCATCGGTGCTCCTTTTTCTTTTTCTTAGGTTGCGGACAAAGACATTGCCGCTGAGAGTTCTGCGGTTGGCACGCGTTGACTGAAGATAACGGCATACACATTGGCATGGGGACTGTGGAATCCCCATGTCGGGACGAACTTCCCGTTCTGTTGTTCGATCCGAACAACCCAGTAGTACCGCTCGTCGTGCAAGCGGAAATATACCCAATGGCAATCGTGTTCGTGCCAGACGCAGGCGATGGGTTGCTCGGCTAAGCGATGGACAGCGAAGAACTGTTCGGTAATCGCCAGAGTTGGTGAATTCACTTCGGCGAGCGCGATAGCCGCGAGTTGTTTGTCGTCAGGATATCTCAGCGAATGTCCTTTGCCAGCTAACGACTAAGGTCACCCAGTCGCGTGAGTGAACGCAACTTCAAATTCCGGCAACCAACGCGACCTGGGTGCACCGATTAGTCATGTCGCAATCTGCGAGTTCGGGTTCCATCAATTGACGGCTCAAAGCATGCGTGCATTGACCGCGCACTCCGTTCCCGTCGGTGACAATTATCCATCCCGGACAGGCCAAAAATCAAGTAAGCACGTTCACAAGATCGTCCGCGCATCAATCCAAATTGTGAGAAAGGTTTGAAACGCAGAGTTCGCGGAGAGCGCAGAGGAATTGTTAGGCAAAGCTTGCGAATCAAGGGAAAAGAAACGATTGGAGGTTTCGGGTCAATTGTCGAGGCACGCGATAGCGAATCCGAAGCGGCAAAATCGCATCGACACCAAAACCAGGTTCGAGCTACAAACCAGGTTTGCCATCCAATTAGCATCACGACCGCGCAACAATCGACCGCGCAATTCTCAGCGACAT
>WPCK01419937.1_pt1 | contig 28964 bp, 27 predicted proteins | sample 5399851 | NCBI WGS metagenome assembly WPCK01 (sample SAMN12869471, study PRJNA574797) | sludge metagenome | isolation source: wastewater treatment of pH11 | place: China:Beijing | collected 2019-05-20 | reverse complement strand
GGCCGTGGCCGGCGGCCTGCGCCGGGTGCCCGCCGGCCAGTGGAAGGGCCTCAGCCGCGTGGTGGGCGACAGCCCCCGCCTGGCGGCCAACAAGGCGGCGAAGCTGGCCGAACTGCTTCCGCTGGCGACCGCCCCAGCCATGTACGACTCGGTCACCGCCCACTGGCCCGATGCCGACGCCCTCGTGCTGGGCGAAACCGACAGCCACGGCACGCCCGACCCCTGGCCCGCGCTGTCGCTGCAGGCGCAGCTCACCTTCGCCGACTTCCGCGGCTACCTGCCCGACGACATCCTGGTGAAGGTCGACCGAGCCTCGATGTCGGTGGGCCTCGAGACCCGGGTGCCGTTCCTCGACCACCACCTCGTCGAGCTGGCCGCCCGGATCCCCGACGACCGCAAGGTGCGCGACGGCCAGGGCAAGTGGATCCTGCGTCAGGTGCTCGACCGCTATGTGCCCCGTGCGCTGGTCGAGCGCCCCAAGGCCGGCTTCGGCGTACCCGTGGGGGACTGGCTGCGCGGGCCGCTGCGACCCTGGGCCGAGGAGTTGCTGGCCCCCGACCGGCTCGCCGGCGAGGGCTGGCTCGACCCGACCCTGGTGGCGCAGCGCTGGGACGAGCACCAGGACGGCCGCCGCGACCGCACCTACCAGCTGTGGGACGTGCTCATGTTCGAGGCCTGGCTCGAGGCCCACCACGGCTGAGCCTGCCGGTCACTGCCCGAGCACCTCGCAGTAGACCGCCTCGACCTCTCGGGTGGCCCGGCGGGCGTCGAATACCTCGCCCTTCGCCCGGGCACCTTCGGCGAGCCGCCGGCGTAGGGCCTCATCCGTGACGACCCGCTCGATGGCGGCGGCGAGGGCCTCGGGCCGCTGCGGGGGTACGAGGAGCCCTTCGACACCGTCGTCGACCATCTCGGGGATGCCCCCGACGGCGGTGGCCACGACGGGAACGCCCAGGGTGAGCGCCTCCATGAGCGCAACGGGCAGGCCCTCGTGGTGGGAGGCCAGCACGAACAGGTCGGCCGCGGCCAGGAAGCGCACGGCATCCTCCCGGTAGCCCAGGAGGCGGAAGCGCGGGCCCAGGCCGAGCCGTTTGTGCAAGGCGGCGATCTGGTCGGCGTCGGGGCCCTGCCCGATGGCGACGAAGGTGACCTGGTCCTGACACTCGATGACCCGGGCGGCGGCGGCCAGGAGGTCGGGGTAGCCCTTCTCGGCGCGGGCATTGGCCACGGTGACCGCCAGGATGGTGTCGTCCGAGATGCCCAACTCGGCCCGGGCGGCATCGCGATCGCTTCGGTGGCTCCGGACGGCGTCGAGATCGACACCGTGGTGGATGACGCGCACCTCCGTCCGATAGCGGACAGCGATCGAACGGCGGGTGTCGTCGGACACCGAGATGGTGGCGTCGTCGAGCCCGTAGGTGAGGCGATTGGCCCACCGGGTGATGCCCCGGTAGAGCGGCCACCGGTTGTGCTCGGTGTAGACGAGGCGGGCGCGCGGTGTGGCGGGCAGCGACCTGACCAGCAGCCGAACGACGGGTGCCAGCGCCGGCGAGTGCACGTGCACGAGCGCGGGCCGACCCTGCTTCATGAGGCGTCGGAGGCGCAGCGGCCACCGCAGCTTGCCCAGCATTCCCTCACCCAGGCTGGAGACGGGCACGCCGATCGCCTCCAACTCGCCCACGAGGTGGCCCTTGCCGGGCAGGACGTAGGCGGCCTCGAGGGAGAACTCGTCGCTCGCATACCGGGCGTGGTGCACCAAGAGGCGCTCGGCGCCGCCGGGCCCGAGGCCCTTGATCACACAGAGCACCGTCGGCGTGGCTTCCTCGGGGATCGTCGGGCGATCGAGCGATCGCGGGCGTAGAGCAGGGGGCGGTGGCAGGAGCGAGCGGTAGACGTCTTCCACCCGGCGTTGAGCGCGGGTGATGTCGAACTGCTCGGCGGACCGGAGGGCCCCCTGCGACAGGGTCCGGCGCAGGCCGGAATCACCGGCCAACCGCTCGACGGCGGCGGCCAGCAGATCGGGCCGCCCGGGGGGGACGAGCAGGCCGTTGACCTCTTCCTTCACCACCCCGGGCAGCCCCCCGACACCAGTGGCCACCACGGGCACGCCGAGGGCGAAGGCCTCCATCACCGTGACCGGCAGGCCCTCGTGGCGCGAGCCGATCACCAGCAGGTCGGCGGCCCCGGTCAGCCGGGGGACGTCGGAGCGGTAGCCCAGGAGGGTCACCGTCTCGTCGAGCTCGAGTCGCCGGTGCAGCTCGTGGACCCGGTCCTGGAGGGGCCCCTGGCCGACCACGAGCCACCGGAGCCGGGTGGGGGAGTGCGCCACCAAACGGGCGGCGTTGAGCAGGTTCGGGTAGTCCTTCTTCTCCCGGTAGTTGGCCACGGTGAGGGCCATCACGTCGTCGTCGTCGGCGAGCCCGAGCTCGGCGCGCGTCTGCGTGCGGTCACCGGCCGAGCGGCGGGTGTGGTCGAGGTCGATGCCCAGCACCAGCGTCTCGGTGCGCTTCCGCCACGGCCGGGATATGGCGGCGCGGACCTCCTCCGACACCGCGAAGTGGTGGCGGGCCAACGGCAGGGTGAGCGCATTGGCGACCCGGGTGGGTAGGGCGTACGCCGCCCACAGGTTGTGCTCGGTGCTCACACACACCGGGCGGATGCGACGGGGCAGGGTCCGGGCCACCAGGCGGGACACCGCGGCGGCCAGCGGCGAGTGGGCGTGCACGATGTCCACCGGGTGGTCGCGGAGCCGGCGTCGCAGTCGCCGTGCCCACCGCAGGTCGGGCGGCCTCCTAGCCTGCAGGCACATGACCTCGACCCCGGCCTCGCGCAGCTCCGGAACGAGGGCGTCCTTCTCCGGCATCAGGTACGCGACCGACACGTCGAAGCGCGCCCGGTCGGCGGCGCGGGCGGCGGCGACGAGCAGGTGCTCGGCCCCGCCCGGTCCGAGGCCCCGGATCAACCACAGGACGCGGGCGCGTTCGGCCAGCGCCGGTGAGGGGTCGGTCACCTCACCCACCGTGGGTCATGCGGCGTCAACGCCATCATGAACGAGCCGCAACCACGAGCGTTCCAAGGCCCCATTGTGGCGCGTCTCGGCAGGTGGACGATCACCGACTCCACCGATGGGGCACCGCCTGCGGCCGTCCCCCGATGGTCGGGGCGGCCCTCGTGAGGATCCTCCAGGTGGTCAGCGACAACAACCGGCGCGGCGCCCAGGTGTTCGCCGGCGACCTCGGGACGGCGCTCGTCGAGCGCGGTTATGGGGTGGACACCGTGGCCCTGGAACCGGGGTCCGCAATGGTCGCTCGGTCCGGCGCGCACCTCGACAATCCGGTGCTCGCCCCGTCCTGGCCCCGGCTGAGGGGTCTCCTCCGGTTGCGGTCGGCCATGAAGGCGGTGGACGTCGTCATCGCCCACGGCTCATCCACCTTGCCGGCGTGTGCGCTGGCCGGGATGGGGGTGGGCGTGCCGTTCGTCTACCGCCAGATCAGCGACCCCGAGGTGTGGACGTCCACCCGCCTGCGGCGGGCCCGCACCCGTGCCTTCCTCGGCCGGGCGGCGAGGGTGGTGGCCCTGTCAGGAGGCAACCGGGCGCAGCTCTGCGAACACCTCGGCGTCGACCCGTCGCTGATCCGGGTGATCCCCACCGGGGTGCCGGCTGCTGCCTTTCCGGCGACGACGCCCGAGGGGCGGCCGGCCGCTCGGGCCCGCCTCGGCCTACCCGAACGGCCGACGGCCCTCTTCGTCGGCTCGCTCTCGTGGGAGAAGGGGCCCGAGGTGGCGGTTGAGGCAATCGGCCAGGTGGACGGGGTGACGCTGGTGCTGGTGGGCGATGGCCCCGACCGCGAGTCGCTAGAGGCCCTCGCCGACCGGATGGCTCCGGGTCGGGTGGTGTTCCGACCGCCGGTCGACACGATCCACAACCACCTCGCCGCGAGTGATGTGCTGCTGCTCACCAGCCGGACCGAAGCGGTGCCGGCGGTGGTCATCGAGGCAGGTATGGCGGCGGTTCCGGTGGTGGCGGCCCGGGTCGGCGCTGTCCCGGAGATGCTTCTGGGTGGCGAGGCGGGGGTGTTGATCGAACCCGGGGAGGTGAACGGGTTCGCCGCAGGCGTCGGCACGCTCTTCAAGGACGGGAAGCGGGCCGAGGAGTTGGGGCGGCGCGCCCACGATTGGTGCCTCGAGCAGTTCGAAATCGCTCCCGTGGCCGCCGCCTGGGAAGCGGCGCTCGAGGGACTTGTCGCCTGAGGGCCGTCCGGTGGACGCAGGTGACCGGCTCCCCGCTCAACGCTCAGAAGAGCTCGAGGTCGCCCAGGGTGAGGTGCCATTGGTCGAGCGCCGGCGGATCGTGTTCGGTGACGTCACGCCAGGTGACGATGGGCCCTTGCCGGGGGGCAGGCAGGAGGCCGGCCCGCAGGGAGGGAGCCGACCCGGCGGCCAGCAGGTAGTCGGCGCCCTCGACTTGACGCAGCAACTCTCGAACGGCCCGATGGTCACCTGGCGGTGCGTAAAGTTCGCACACGGTGCCCTCGACGGCGGGCCCGCGCCGGCGGAGGCGCACCACGGCGAAGCCGTCGGTAAGGCCTTCTCCCCGTGTCACCACCCGGTAGTGCAAGGGCCCGAACCCGAAGCGCCAGCGGAGATAGGCGGGTGAGCGGTTGGTGGTGAGCTGGTCGGTCCTGGCTGATGTGAGGACGCAGCGGATCTCGTCGTCATCGGCGAAGGCCTCGTCGGGCGACGAGCCGAAGGTGGCCGGTTCCGACCACTTGGTGGCCGACACCCTGGCCTGGGTCATACGGCGGAGCGATCCGAGCCCCTGCGGCCTCACGCGCACCGGAGGGCGGCCGATGACCTTCCAGCCCATCTTCAGGTAGCCGGGGCGGCTGTTGTCGTTGGGTGTGTTGAACACGAAGCCCACCCCCTCCGCAGCCAGTTCGTCGATGGCGTTCATGGTGAGCGCCCGGAACAGGCCCCGCCCCTGGAACTCGGGGTGCGTGGCGGTGTCCACCGCTCGCACCGATCGCACCACAGCTGTGTCGGGGCGCCGCCACTCCCAGCGCAGGAACGTGCGGAAGGCTACGACCAGGCCGCCCACGGTTGCCACCCACATCGGCGAATCTCCGAAGGGGTTCTCGCGGTGCTTCCAGTGGAAGAACGCGCCGTGGCGTTTGTCGTCGTCCCAGCCCAGCGCCTCACGCCCCAGGCCCAGGATCGCATTGTCGTCGTCCGCCGTGGCCCAGCGGATGGTTGGTTCGGCGTTCACCGGTCGCCGACCGTTTGGCGACGACCGGCCGACCCGGCTACCTTCGTGCTTGAAGCGTCGATAGAGATATTCTACGAGCATGACCACCATCGGGAGTCAGCGGTCGATGCTGCAGCCAGACGAATCCACGTACCAGGCGGCTCCTTCGCAGTTGCACAGCGATCAGGACCGCTCGCCTTGATCGCGATCGACCACTATGAGGCCCTACGCGTTGAACCTGGGACTTGGGGTGTGAGGGTCCACCCTTGAGGTGGGGGCCTCCACGAGTCTCGTGACTGCTTGACGGTCCGAGACAGAGGAGGCCCCTGGTGGCAGAAGGTAGTAGCGGCGCGGTGTCGCTCGGCGCGCCTGGGTTCGAGGTGCTCGACGTGTCCGACGCGGGCAGCGAGCTGGTGGTGGAGGTGCAGACCACGGCGACGACGGTGGGGTGTTCGGGGTGCGGGACACGGGCTCGTGCCAAGGACCGCCGATGGGTCACGTTACGCGACGTCCCGGTCGGTGACGTGACCGTGAGGGTGCGGTGGCGCAAGCGGATCTGGGCGTGCCCGGACCCGGACTGTGGGGCCAAGACCTGGACCGAGTGGTCCGAACTGGCGGCCCCGAGGCGGGGTGCTGTCGGCAGGTCTCAGGCGGGGGACCGCCACCTCACTTCAACAAGACTCGGGACAACCTCGTGTTGGTCGTCGGGCTGCATATGGCCGAGCCGGGCGGCCCAGCGGATGACGTTGTGGGCGAGCACGGCACAGCCCAGCCAGGCGGCGTTGGCGAAGAGGTGCCGGGAGGGGCAGTGCTGGAGGCCGGCGCCCTCTTTGATGTCGCGCATGGCGAGTTCGACGGTGGCGTGATCGCGGTGGAACTGGTCGAACGCGACGGTTTCGCCCTCGATGTTGGTGATGAACGCGTGGTGACGCCAGTCGGGCCATAGCCGACGCTGGGCTGGCTCGGTGAGACGGGTTCGGCGCACCACCAGGCGAACCTCGCGGCGCTTGTTGCCGCGGCCGGTGACATAGACGCACTCGGCGACCTGGGCCTCGCCGCCGTCGGGGTAAGCGATGGTGATCCAGTCGGTGTGGGCGATTGCGTCGATTGCCTTGCGGATGTAGGGGTTGATGCACACGGTGACCGACCACGCCACCCCGAGGCGGCTGAGCGTGTCGAGCAGCGCGTAGTTCCAGAACCGGGCATCGGCGCGCACCGTCAGCGCGCCGGTGGCGCCGGCGCGGCGGACCCGAGCGATGAGCTCTTCGGCGAAGCGTTTCGCTCCCCGCTGGGACGATCCCTTGCGGAGCCGGGCGTGGAGCACCTCGCCGGTGTCGACCCGGGTGGCCAGCAGCGGGTGGTAGCCGAGCACCTTCGTGTAGCCGCAGGCGGCGCCGTGCTTGGCCTTGCCGAACACCTCGCAGATCGTCGAGTCCAGATCGATCGTCATCGCCGTCGACCCGGACCCAGCGCCCATCGACCAGGCCCGCCGGATGGTCTCGGCGATCACTGCGTCGAGTTGGCGGAGGTGGCCGGAGGTGAACGACCGCAGGAACGTCCCCAACGTCGATGGTGCCATCACCCGGAACGGCAGGACCCTGGCCTCGCGCCGGCGCGCAGCTTGTTGGCGTGATCGATGTGCGACCCACCGGCGAGGATCGCCGCGACCAGAGTCAGGATCTTGCGGCCCGGGTGCGCGCCCCCGACTCGGCCCACGAGGCGCACCTTGGCGTTGACCAGCGCTTCGAGCCCGAGGCGGACTATCAGCGTCGCCGGCACGATCAACCCGGCATCGGCGACCAACGTCTCATCGTCGAAGGTCACCTCGACCCCATCGATCCCGCGCCATGCTGGGTTCACCGAAAGTGCCCCCTCGATCAGGGTCTGTGGCTGACTTCGCAACCACCAAATTCCCTGGTCAGGAGGCGCTTTTCGCGGATGCGCGGCCTGTCAACGCGCTAGCTCATCGGTGGATCGAGGCTTTGAAAGCGGTCGGTCGTCACATCCGAGCGATTCCGCCGCCCGGTCGGTGGTTGCTAGCCTGCGCACGCACCCATCTACCGAGGGCATATCCGAGGGCAGGACCCCGGGTGCGAGCCTCGACGACGGCGGCTTCGTCGAGCACGGCCAGCCAACGACCCAACACGCTCTCGGGTGAGTACTCGACGCGCCGCCGTAGGACCCCGCTCTCGAGCCGAGCGACCGTTGCCGGATCGGTGACGAGACGCTCGACTGCAGCCACGACGGAACGCTCGTCGCTCACGAGCAGACCGTCGCTACCGTCGGTGACCAGTTCGCGGTAAGCGGGTTCGGGGCCGACGATGGGGATCGAGCCTGCCGCCCAGGCGTTCACGAGCTTGGTGGGCGGCTTGTGCGAGGCGCGGAGGTGCCGTGCGCGCATGCAGAGCACGGCATCGAGCGCCGAGAAGTCGTGCCAGGTACGCCGAGCATCGGAGGACCGCACAACATCGACCCTGAGCGAGCGCAGTGTGCGTTCGAAGGCTCGGTCTGACCAGAACGCCGGCGCCTGTCTGGGGTCGCCCTGAAATCCGATTGTCGCCACATGCCCGAACCTGTCGGGCGCACGGGGTTTCAAACCTCGTTGGGGCAGCAGAGGAAGGACGACCTCGCGAGGTGTTCGTGCACTCCTCCCGTGGTGTCGGACCACGACGGTCCCTCTGACCGGCAGCCGAAGCCCTGGGTTCCAGTCACCCAGGATCACCACCGTCGGCAGATGGGCCGCCCTCGCGATCAGCCGCAACGACGCCTTGGCACCTAGGTCTTTGGCGAAGACCACGACCAAAGCGGTACTGTCCGGCACCGTGGCACCCAGGGAGGCGTCGCGACCGGCAGCCCGAGCGCGGGCGAACAACTCGAAGAGTGCATGGCCTCGGCCATCCGCAAACCGTTCCGGCTCGTCGTCGGGTCGCCAGCTGTCGATTCCCAGCGGAGAACCCGTGGGCGACCAGAAATGGATATGGGCCGGGCGAGTCGTCATCAGGGGGCTCGATCCAAACCGAGCGTCGGCACCGTGTGCGCCTCGGTCGTGTCTCACTACAGGATACTCTCGTCAGCGTGGTGGACTCGCACGCTCGGCTCATGAAGCGGCGGGCGCCGAGGCTTTCGTCGCTAGCTGCCCAACGACTCCTCGGTCGACGACCCGGCAACAGTGGGTCGTTCGCATGGCCGATAGACCGAGACGTGGAGGCAATGCTCGAGTCGTCCGACTGCGGCAGGCTGTTCCTCGAGCACGAAGGTAGCGCAATCCACAAGTGGGTCCACTACTTCGAGATCTACTCGCGAGAGCTGGCGCCGGTGCGGCACGGCTTCCCCCTTCCGGATGGCAGCCGGCGTCAGCTGCGCTTTCTCGAGATCGGTGTCTCGCACGGCGGGTCACTCGAACTGTGGCGCCGCTATCTCGGCCCCGACGCAACGATTTTCGGCATCGATGTCGATCCACGATGCGCAAAGGTCGATGATCGGGTGGCGAGCGTGCGGATCGGATCTCAAACCGACGCAGCGTTCCTGCGGTCGGTCGTTGACGAGATGGGTGGACTTGATGTCGTGATCGACGACGGCAGTCACCAAGCACACCACCAGCGCAAGACCCTCGACGTCCTCTTCCCTCTCCTTGCCGATGGCGGGCTATATGTCGTGGAGGACGTGCACACCGCGTACTGGTCCAACTTCGGGGGAGGACTGCGGCGACGGGGCTCCTGGATCGAGACGGTCAAGGCAGTTATCGATGACATGCACGTTCCCTACCACGGACACAGCACTGCTGTACTCTCATCGGGCAGCGGGGCCTTCCGGGTCACCGCCTACGACAGCATCACCGTTATCGAGAAGCGGCCGGCCAGTCGGCCGAAGAGTATCCGCACTGGCAGGCCCCGGTGGTAGTCACACCGCAGTGCTCCCTGGGTGGAAGCGGCGGCGGATGACGTCTCGGGCGTGGCCTGTTAGGGAGCCCTTCGGCGGCGGAGGGCTAACCGCGATCTGGATGTCGTCTAAGATCACGGCCTCGAATGCTGCGGGTCGCCTGCCGACCACGAATACGCCCGGCGACGAAGGGTCACTGACGACCCGCGATTCTTGAAGATCGGCAAAGATGCGGCTGAAGTCCACGGTAGTGAACCGCCAGAAGTCATGTGGGTAGCCGTGGTGGTGGAATCCGGGCGAGCGGGTGGTGACGAGAAGCACGCCGCCGGGAGCGACCACGCGCTTGAGTTGTGTCACCGCCCAGCGCCAGTCCTGAACGTGCTCCAGCATCTCCGTCGACACCACAATATCGAACGCCTCGGTTCCGAAGATGTCGACGAGGAAGCTGACACTGACGATCCGGTCAACGCCAAGACCTTCTTGGATGTCGACTCCCACATACGAGGCTGGGCCGAGTGGCTCGATCACTTTGCGAGCGCTTCCGTTCACGTCGAGTGCGCCGACTTCGAGGACGGATCGTCCGACGACGTCTTCAGCCGTAATAGAGCTCCGGATGAAGTCCAGCACAGCGTTGTTCACGAGGGCACTGTACCGTGAACCGGCCCCCGCTTCAGTGGGCGGGTTGATGTGCCCCTGGATTCTCGCGGTGGTCTCGTTGGGATCGGTCACGCGATGGGCGGTCCGGTTCGGAGCATCTCATACTCGATCGGGGCACTCTCAAGCATCCCGACGGCTGGGTGGCGGCGCTGGCGGTTGTGGAAGACCTCGAGGTACTCGATCATGGAGTTGGCTAACTCGATCGGGCTGCGCCAGCGTTTCCGGTTCGAGAGCTCGGTCTGCATCCGACCCCAGAACGATTCGATCACGGCGTTGACGCCCTGTATCTCAAGAGTGGGTTCATGACGCCGGGATGAAGGTAGTTCGGGCGCGGTGGTCGGCCATGACGGAACTGGTAGATCTCGCGGGCGAGGTACCGCATCAGTCAGCGGATCGTCTCGCGTTTAGACAGTCCGTTCGTGGTTCGGCAGGCGACGTAGGCGGTGGTGGGCTAGATCCCGGGTCAACTCCACCCACTCACTCAGGTGAACTAGAATGAACCAACCTCGACCCCACTAGGAGGCCTCGAGTGCCATTCGGACAGCATTCAATATCACATCCAGTAGTCTCCATAGGACGCGTGGCGATCGATCTGTCGTTACACGTCGGGAAGCGATGCAGATTACGGATGCTCTCTATAAGTTCTCTCTCAGGCCATACTGGGCATCGACTCATGGTTGTGCAGGCGTACCAACGTGGCTGAACTTCCTCGGTTAGCGACCGCTCGCGGCAATATTCATTACCTCAGAGGAGTAGCCGCGGGCGACGGTATCCACTACAATGTCGTCGGCATAATCGCTGCTCCGGCGCTCCTCGCAGATGCCGCCCGACTCTGTCCTTCCGCAATCTGTTGGGACATGAGCGAATCTCGCTCGCCTCATGAGTCTCCTACCAGTGGAGTCAGCGCCCAGACACTCGGTTTATTGGCACCATACGAGTCGCTAACTCTGCGTCTGATTGAGCGTTACAACAGGTGGGGCGCATCGCTTCCAGCGATGCGTGCCGTCTATATAGATCTCTTGCGACGGATGGATGACTTCCTGAAAGCAGCGACACCCGACGCAGTTGTGTTCGCCGAAATCCCAGTCAATGCCTGGGATTTCCTTCTTTATCAGCTTTGTACAATTCGCGGAATTGCAACTCCAATCGTTCGGCCCACTGCGTGGCATCAACGATTACTGATTACTCCGACTATCGAGTCGATGAGCGGCGGAGACTCCGCTGCGCCAAAGGCAACGCAGAGTCTCGCCCATGAGCAGTCAGATGACTACCGACCTTCCCGCTATCTCAGCGACCAGGTCCCACTTGAGCGCTCGATTAGTCATCAGCGCTTGCTCGGCCGCAGGCGCTTGCCGCTCGCTCTCCGCTCTTCCCGCTCTCTTAGGAATCTATTCGGGACGCGTATGCCGATTCTGCCCGACGGCGTGCCTGAATTCGACGTATCCCTTCTCCGGCGCGTCATTATGGAAATTGATGATCGTCGTCTGCATAGACGCTCCCTGCGCGCCTATGAGGGAGTTGCTACTGAATCGCTTCCCGATCAACCATTCGTGCTGGTCGCACTGCATTATCAACCCGAAGCCTCGACCCTGGGTATCGGTGGCAACATGGACGACCAGCTCAACAACGTTCGACTATTGGCGGAAGCCGTACCGGCAGATTGGCGTGTAGTTGTGCGCGAACATCCCGCGACTTACAAGTTCACGCAATCGGCAAGGCGATGGCGGAGCGAAGTCATGTACCGAGAACTGAAACGAGTGCCAAAGGTAATGTGCTTCAGTGCTGCGGCAGACATGGACAACTTAATCCGTCAAGCAGAACTCGTCGCCACAGTAAGTGGAACGGTAGGTTGGGAAGCGGTCAACGCCGGTAAGCACGTTCTAGTATTTGGGTATCCGTGGTATCTCGACTGCCCCCTTGTTCATAGAGTGACTGACACACACTCAATTCGCGCTGCGATTGAAGTCGGCCGCACCGCTACGCAAGCGAACGACAAAGGCCTCTTGGATAGATACATCCGACGACTCCATAGGTCGACCGTGAACTTCCCCGCCCTTGAAGACGACGTATCAGATGAGCCCCTGGCTCCCGAACTTTACTCGTCGTATTCCCTAGCGATCTTAAGGGTCAGCGGCATATCGAATGCCAGCGGGTTCGGCGACCAGCGTTCATCACCATGATCATGCTGGCCCGGGCCGGACTGGCCCCTACCTCCCTTGGCCGACGCGGTGACCCGCGGCTCCGTCAGTTGTCCTTGAAATCCGAAGAACTGAAGCACCCCGGGATCGGTGACTGCTCCGTCAATTGAGACGATGGGAGCCAGAACACCACCCCAACGAGGACAGAGTCCCGTGATGTGGTGGGTTTTCGAGGGTGATCCTCGGTGTTGTTCAGCCGGTGATGGCCGGCCGGTCTTGGTCAGTGTCGCGCGAGTGGTCGAGGAGGGCCATCGAGGTCTCGGAGAGGTAGCGGCGGGCGATGGCCCATTCGTCGTGCTGGTCGGCGAGGACGGCTCCGGTCAAGCGGATCGCGGACCGGTCGTTGGGGAAGATCCCCACCACGTTGGAGCTGCGTGCTGCGCGCATCGACTCGGCGGCCTTGGGGAGCCGGTCGGCGAGGGTGTCGGCGACCTCAGCGGGCTTCGACCTCAGCAGGGTCGGCGAGTCTGTCTCTGAGGCGACGCCGTGGCGAGCGCCCACGGCTGCCCACTTCACCATCTTGTTGGATCCAAGGAGCCCGAGAGCCGTACCGTACGAGACAGAATGACATCGAGGTTGAGCGGGCCGAGAACTCAGTCCAGTGGATCTTCGGCTCCAGTCTGCATGGAGGCGATGTCGTGACCATGCCATCTGCGATCACGGTCGCGCCATCTTGACCATGTCATGGCCGCCTCTCTTGGTCCGAGCCGACACCGGCGGGCAGGTGGGGGCCGGACACCTGATGCGCTGCCTGGCCCTCGCAGAGCAGTGGATCGGCTCAGGTGGAGACGTCGCGGTGGCTGTCAACCAGCTGTCGCCGGCGCTTTCCCACGCCGTCCTGGTCGCTGGCGCCGGCCTGCACACCATTGCCGCTCCGCGGGCCACTGCGGAAGACGCTGCTGAGACCGCTCGTCTCGGAAGGGACCTGGGCGCAGCGTGGATCATCGCAGACGGCTACCCGTTCGGGCCGTGGTTCCAGACGCTGCTCCGGAAGGAGGGCGCCCGACTTCTCGTGGTTGACGACCACGGGAGCCATGGTCGGTACGATGCCGACTTGGTGCTCGACCAGAATCTGGGCGCCCAAGCCGACGACTACGACAGGCGCTCAGCCGACGCCGCCCTGCTCCTGGGATCCCGCTATGCGCTGCTTCGCAGGGAGTTCACAGCCACGACGGGCGCGGCAGTCGAGGCAGGGAAACGCCAACGGGTCGTCGTCGCCCTTGGCGGCGACAGCGGTACCCGAGTCAAGACCTTGGCGGCGAGACTGGGTACCCGGCTCGGTGAAGGCGTGGACGTCGTGACGCCCGCAGGTGTCGGCTCGTCGGGAGCCATGGGGATCCTCCTGCGCTCGGCGACCGTCGCCGTGTCGGCTGCGGGTACGACTGCGTGGGAGTTGTCCTCTCTCGGCGTGCCGAGTGTGCTCGTGTCGGTTGCCGACAACCAGGAGCCGGTGGGTGCCGCCCTTGACCACGACGGAGCCGCGATCTATCTGGGTCCCCTCGATGAGGTGACCCTCGATGACCTGAGCGCCACCGTTGCGCAGTTGCTCGCAAACCCTGCACGGCGAGCATCGATGGCCGCCCGAGGTCGGGCGCTCATCGACGGTCGGGGCGCGGCCCGCGTGACAACGAGGCTCCGGGCGCCGCTGGTCTCGCTGCGCCCGGTGGTTGCCGCCGACGCCCGCTTGTTGTGGGAGTGGGCCAACGATCCTGTGGTGCGAGCCCAGTCGTTTTCCTCCGGTCCGATCGGGTGGGAGGACCACGTGGACTGGATAGAACGGCGCATGGCTGAACCCTCGTGCTTCATGTACCTCGCAGGGGGCGCCGAGGGGCCTTGGGGCCAGATCCGCTTCGAGGCGCTCGACAGCGCCACTGCTGAAGTCGGCGTCTCCATCGCCACGGATGAGCGGGGACGCCATCGGGCGGCTCCTCTCATCCGAGCGGGCATCGAGCGACTGTTCCGCGAAACGGCGTTCACACGGGTACGCGCGCGCGTGAAGCACGACAACGAGGCGTCTCGAGCGGCGTTCCTCGCCGCTGACTTCGACGAGTGCGACGAACAGGCGGCCGACGGCCACCGCACCCTCTGCTACACCCACGACCAAGTGACTTTGAGATGAACCAATGACGAAGGCCGTCATGTTGGGCGATCGGGTGGTCGGGCCCGGCGAGTCAACGTACGTGATCGCCGAGCTGTCGGCGAATCACCACCACGATCTCGATGAGGCGATTCAAATCGTCCACGCCGCGCACGAGGCCGGGGCCGACGCCGTGAAGCTGCAGACCTACACGCCTGACACCATGACGATCGATGCTGACACCCCACCGTTCGTCATCGGAGAGGGCACGCTTTGGGCGGGCCGACGTCTCTATGAGCTCTACGGAGAGGCTGCCACCCCATGGGAGTGGCATCAGCCCCTCCTCGACGCCGCCAGCGGACTCGGCCTCCACCTCTTTTCGACACCCTTCGACGCTTCCGCAGTCGAGTTCCTCGATGCCTTCGATCCACCCTGCTTCAAGATCGCATCGTTCGAGCTCGTCGACCTGCCGCTGATCCGCGAGGCCGCGTCGAGGGGACGCACCCTGATCATGTCGACGGGCATGGCCTCCGAGGCCGAAATCGACGACGCAGTCGTGACTGCCAGGCAAGGCGGTGCCTCAGGCATCGTCCTCCTCCGCTGCAACAGCTCCTATCCCGCTCACGCCGACGAGATGGACCTTCGGACCATCCCCGCCATGGCTGAGCGCTGGGGCGTTCCCGTGGGACTCTCAGACCACACACTCGGAACGGTCACGGCGACGACAGCAGTGGCCCTGGGTGCGTGCGTGATCGAGAAGCACCTCATACTTCGACGCTCGGATGGCGGCCCCGACGCCGCCTTCTCGCTCGAACCCGCCGAGTTCGCGTCGATGGTGTCCACCGTCCGTGAGTGCGAAGCCGCACTTGGCGGGGTCCGGTATGGACCCTCCGACAGCGAGCGCAACAGCCTGGCCTTCCGGCGATCGCTATTCGTCGTCGAGGACATGGTCGCCGGCGAGGTCTTCACGGCCCACAACGTGCGGATCATCCGGCCCGCCGACGGCCTTGCCCCCCAGCATCTCCCCGAGGTTCTCGGCAAGCGTGCCACCGATGCCGTAAAGCGTGGTACGCCGTTGGATTGGGACCTCATAGGGGAGTGACCCGAGCCATGCATCACAGTGGGGCTTGACTCCAGGTGCCCTCACGCTCGAACAGCCACCACGTGACGTCGTCCCAGCCCTCGTCGCGCCCCAGGAAGCCCGAGTCGACCTGGTGGAGCTGCGGAAACAGTTCCTGGAAGCGACGGCCATAGTCTCGCCTGAAGAGCGCGCCGTCGTGTCCGTGGTAGGGAACCATGACCGTGTCCTCGGCGAAGTACTCGCCGCAGAGCACCCACCGCGTCGAGCATCGGACCATTTCCGCCATCACCAACGGGAGGGTCGATTCCGGTTGGTGGATGAGCACCCCCATGGTGAAGACGAGATCGAACCATCGGTCGCGGAACGGAAGGTCTCGACCTGGACTCCAGACGGCGTTCACCCCGGGGAGTTCATCGTGTACCCGCGCGATGGCACTGCGGTTGATGTCAGCGCCGTACACCGCACCCTCCGGGAGTCGGGGTGCGAGCCAGCGGAGATTGCCCCCCACATTGCACCCGATCTCGAGGACCGAAGAGAAGGCGACCCGACCGTGCAGCTCGCTCCAGAAAGCCTCGCGCCGGTCGTACGCTCCGGCGTTGCGCTCCACATAGGCGTCGCCGAAATCGCCTGACCACAACTCCTCTAACCGCACCGACTCGGGTCCGCTGCCGCTGGTCATCACCTCATCTTCGCACAGCGATGCCGTGAGCCCCCAGATAGACCTTGGCCTCGCGGGGGGTCTGCTCGGTGAAGTGGAACATGCTCGCGGCAGCGACTGCCGAGGCCTCACCGTACGTTAGGGCCTCGAGAAGGTGAAGGTACGAACCGGCTCCACCGCTGGCGATCACCGGTATCGACACGGCTCTGCTCACCAGGCGGATCGCGTCCAGGTCGTACCCCGTCATGGTGCCGTCCCGCTCCACTGATTGAAGCAGAATCTCTCCGGCACCTCGGTCCGCGAGTTCGCGTGCCAGATCGACGGGATCGCGGTCAGCGTCGTTCGTCCCCGAGCGGGTCCAGACCCGCAACCCGACCGGCGTGGCCCGAGTATCGATCGACACGACCACACACTGGGACCCGAAGCGCGACGCTGCCTCCTCTACGACGCTTGGTTGCTCAACCGCCGCAGTTCCAATGCACACCTTGTCGGCGCCCACCTCGAGCAACCGCCGCACGTCATCGACCGTCTTCACCCCTCCCCCGACGGTCAAGGGCATGAAGCACTCGTCAGCCAACTCGTCTATCAGCTCGGCATCCGGTGAGCGATCTTGGAGCGTCGCCGTCACGTCGAGGAAGACCAGCTCGTCCACCCCCCGCAGTTCGTAGACCTTGATGGCCTGCATCGGAGTGCCGACCGCTCGCCGCGAGTCGAATGCTGTGCCCTTCACGAGCCCGAAATCCTTGTAGAGAAGCGTCGGAATGATGCGCGCTTTGAGCATCTCTAGATCGCAAGAAAGTTGCGCAGAACCGCAAAGCCCGCCCGCTGCGACTTCTCAGGGTGGAACTGCACACCGAATACCTGGTCACGCGCCACCGCTGAAATGAAGCCACCGCAGTACGGCGTTGTGGCGGCCACATCCTCCTCAACAGAGGCGCAGAGGTGAAAGCTGTGCACGAAGTAGAAGTCCGTCCCGCTCTCGATTCCTTCGAAAAGCGGGCCGTTTCCAGCGGGCACGACCTCGTTCCAGCCAACATGAGGGACGCGGCGGTCTGTACCGGTCGCAGCAAGCCTCGATATCCGTCCCGGGATCCAGCCAAGCCCGGAGGTAGGTCCGCCCTCGTCGCCCTCGGAGCCGAGGAGTTGCATACCCAGGCATATCCCGAGGAACGGAACACCATCTCCAAGGACCTCATCGACCAGGACGCGATCAAGGCCCTTCGTGCGGAGGTTCGCCATCGCTAGTGAGAAGGCGCCTACGCCCGGCAGCACGATCCGGTCGGGATGGCCAAGCACATCCGCCGATGCCACGACATACGGGCTTCCCCCAACTTCCTCAATGGCGCGCCTGATCGAGTCGAGGTTGGACATACCGTAGTCGACGATCGCGACTCGATTCATCGACGCACCTCAGAGCGGCAGGTTGTCGTAGTTCACCTTTATGAGGCTGCCATCGCTGTCACGAGCGAGGTCGCCATGGCGGTCGACCTCGAACAGTTTGCGGTTGGTGAACCGGTCGCAGACGGCCTGAAACTCGTCGATGGTCATGTTGATCTCGTGAAGAGTGTCGTCGAGGGAATAGCCGAGGTATTCCCACGGGAATCGCCCATCGTGCAGCCTTACAAGTCGGATAGCGTCGTCGCGCGAAAGGCGTCCGCGGCGGATCTGCATGCACGCCAGATCCGTGGCGCGACCGAAGCCGAACTTCAGGAACTTGAAGTAGTCGTGAACACCGGTCTGGACATTGTCGAGGTTCTCGTAGTTGACTAACGACCCCTCAACGAGCTTGGGGTAGGTCTCGAAGCCGTGGGCCTGGCTGATGAGGGCGTTGCTCCAGCCGTCCCACGGAATGAAGTACCCGAGGAAGATGCCGGTCACGCCGATCCGTGAGAGATCCTCGTCACCTGGGTAGGTGTACTGAATGAGATCGCGCCTGGCGATACCTTCTTGGCCCACGAGATCTGACACGCGGAGTCCGAGCAACCCACCGAATTCCTCGAGCCACCGCCGAGAGAGGACGTGATCGTCCGCCGACGTGGCCGGTCCGCCGTACTCGTTCTGCGAGTTCTCGCCCCACACGATCAGCGGTACCCCCAGTTGCACCGCCAACCGTACGGGAACGGTAAAGATGGCAACGTGCTCGGGCCACGAGATGTCACCGACCTGGGTGAGTGCCAAACGATTGATCCGACGTCGCACGACAGGGTTCGTCGTGACCTCGATGTAGTCCACCCCGAGGTGCTTGAGGTTCTCGATGTTGCGACGGCCGATCTCTGAGAGCTTGTCGGTCGTGGCGGTCACACAGAGTGGGTTCATCCCCAGTTCGAGCATCTTCACGGTCTGGTAGGTGCTGTCCTTGCCGCCGCTCACCGGGATGATGCAATCGTAGGTACTCCCATCACCCGACTGGTAACGCCTCAAAATGTCGTCGAGCTCCACTCGACGAGCGTCCCAATCCACCATCGTCCGTCGTTCATAGTGAACGCATGCGCTGCAGACGCCGTGATCGTCGAAGAAGATGTCGGGCTTTGTTTCCGGCATCACGCACCGACTGCAGTAACGGATCATTTTGAGGTCTCCCTGGTTGAGTGCTTGGACCCTGCCATCGACATGTGCCGGCGCACGGCGCCGCGAGGCGTGGATGCCCGTCGTCCAACCGTACCGAGAGCGTCACGCCATCCGAATGCCGGCCCAGATCCGACGCCCCGGACAATGTCGCGAACGACCTCCAGGTCACCGGGGGTATCGACGGTCCATCGCTCGTCACCCAGGTCCTGGCCAGAGCGGAGGTTGGCCAGCCGGAACCGCTCTGGGTGACGGTAGAAGTAGGGCGTGACGTGCTCGCGGTCGAGTGCATGACGGGCCTCCTGGTCAGCCATTCGAAGCGCGTCCGCGGCGATGACCTCGACATCAAGACCTTGGGGGAAAGCCCGAGGCAGAACGTTGCACGTGTAGTCGGCGCTCCTGTGGATGTGGAGATCAACCGCCGCAGCCACGATGGCTGGGTCGGTGAGTGGGCAGTCGCCGGTTATGCGCACCACGTGCGCCGCCGGGTGGCGCTGGAGGGCCAGTGCGAAACGGGCCAATACATCCTGCTCAGGACCACGCACCACTCCGACGCCCGCGGCCTCCGCCACAGCGGCGTCCCTGTCGAGATCCGAGGTGGCGACGATGACCTGGTCGACGAGCAGTGGTTGAAGGCGATCCAGCAGAAACGCGAGCATCGGCCGGCCACCGAGGTCGGCTAAGACCTTGCCCGGTAGCCGGGTGGAACCCATGCGCGCCTGCACAACGCACAACAACGGCTCAGGCGGGGCCAAGAAGGACCTCGACGAGCGGAGAGGGACTCACCAGAGGACCTCGACCACCGCGCTGATCACCAGTTCCTGGTCACCGTCGGACATCGATGGGTGCAGTGGCAGCGACAGCAGCCCTCCGTACGCCGCCTCGGTGTATGGGAAGTCGGCGGGACTTTGGCCGACCCCTGCGTGGGCGGTGAGTCGGTAGGTGGGTACGTAGTGCACCTGCACACCGATGCCGCGCGCCCGGAGCTCACGGTAGACGTCAGCACGGTCAGGGACTTGCACTGGGAAGAGATGGTACGCGTGGCGTGCCCCCGAGGGCGCTTCTGGGGGAAGGGCCACCCGCGCGACCGACGCAAGCGCCTGGCGATAGCGATCGGCGAGTTCATTGCGTCGGCCCACGAAATGATCGAGCTTGGCCAACTGGCTCGTACCGAGTGCCGCCTGGATATCGGTGAGTCGGTAGTTGTAGCCCAACTCGTCGATGTCGTAGGTCCAGCCCCCCTCACCTGGGGTCGCTCGGATTCCGTGGTGGCGAAACGTCCGCAACCGTTCGGCGAGATCAGGATCGTTGGTGGTGACTGCGCCCCCCTCGCCGGTGGTGATGGTCTTCACCGGGTGAAACGAGAAGCAGCACAGGTCGCTGTGCGCGCAGTTGCCGACCGGCCCACCAGGCGTGCTCGCTCCTATCGCATGAGCGGCATCTTCAATGACCACCCTCGGGCGACGGGCCAGCGAGGCGAGGTCTACGGGGAGGCCGGCGTAGTGCACGGCCACGAGTGCATCAGCCTCGGACGGGATCTGGGTGAGATCGAGGTTGAGTGTGGACGGGTCGATGTCGACGAACACAACGTCTGCGCCCACGTACCGAGCACAGTTGGCGCTCGCCGCGAACGACAGCGGTGACGTGGCCACCAGGTCACCCGGGCCCAGCCCGGCCGCGTGGGCGGCGCCGTGCAGGGCAGCGGTTCCACTCGAGAACGCGACCGCATAGCGAGCGCCGGTGATTTGGGACAGCCGGTCCTCGAACTCGCTCACGTGCGGGCCCTGCGTCAGCCAGTCACCGCGGAGGACGGCCACCACCGCCGCAACATCATCGTCGTCGACGAGCTGGCGGCCGTACGGGATCATGCGAGCAGCGCTCGGAGCGCGTCGGCGTCGAGCCACCAACTGTTGGTGTCCGACAGATAGTTGAAGTCAAGGTCGAGTGGTGTGCCTTCCACCCAGCGGGGGTGCGCCGTCCACCACGGGTGCTCGGGGAGGACCACGTAGACCGAGCCGGCGTCGATGCTGTGGCGGGCCTCATCGCTGGTGAGCAGTATCTCGTGGAGCTTCTCGCCCGGTCGTATGCCGATCACGTCGACCGGCACGCCAGGAGCGATCGCTTCCGCCATGTCGATCACGCGTGTCGAGGGGATTTTCGGAATGAACACCTCGCCACCCACCATCGCCTCGAGCGCGAACAACACCAGATCCACGGCCCGGGGCAGGGTGATCCAGAATCGGGTCATGCGCTCGTCGGTGACCGTCAACCGTCCTTCCAAGGCCTGCCGCCGGAACAGCGGCACCACCGATCCACGCGAACCGACCACGTTGCCGTACCGCACACACGAAAGGCGGGTGTTGCTCTGAGCGGCGTAGGCATTTCCCTGCACGATGATCTTCTCTTCACAGAGCTTGGTGGCGCCGTAGAGGTTCACCGGGTTGACCGCCTTGTCGGTCGACAACGCCACCACTTTGGGCACGCCGGCGTCGATCGCGGCATCTACCACGTGTTGGGCGCCGAGCACGTTGGTCTGCACCGCCTCGAAGGGGTTGTACTCGCACGCCGGAACCTGCTTCATCGCTGCCGCGTGGACGATGACGTCGGCGCCGTGCGCCGCGCGGGCGAGACGCACACTGTCGCGGACGTCGCCGATCAGGAAGCGCAGGTTCTCTTTGCCGAACCTGGCATGCACCTCGGACTGCTTCAGTTCGTCTCTGGAGTAGACGCGGATCGTCGCGTCCGGCCAGTCGTGGATGACCCGCTCGATGAACGCCACACCGAACGATCCCGTGCCGCCAGTGAGAAGAATGGTCTTCCCCGAGAGATCCATCTCTCGATCTTGACCCACGGTGGGCTCCTCGCCCCAATCCTTCATGAGGGTCGCAGACGGTTCGTTCACTTGTCGATCTACTCGAGGGGAATGTCCGGCGCGGGGCTTCACCCGATGCAGCAGATGGAGGAACTCTGCTTCAAAGTAAGTGTTCAGTAGGTGTCGGCGGTCGAACTGGTGATCGTGGTGCTTGGCGTCGCGCGTGTGTTCGGTCTTCCTGGGCGGTGTGACACTCATGATGGACTCGTGCTCGTCGGGGACCGGCTCGAGTTCTGACCCTCGGTGTGACTGGCCTTGTTGCCTGACAGTTGATCTGTCGGCTCGTGGTCCTGTCCTCGGCGCGCACCAACCAGTCGGGGGGACGTGACCTGATAGGAGCCTTGTCCGCACCCTGAGTGTCCTGTCCGCCCTCCCGGCTGGTGGCGCCATCCCATCCGAAGAGAGGGAAGGCAGGACCCATTGTTGGCGAATACGAACCTGGGATCTACGGCGGGGTCGACACCCACCTCGAAACGCACGTGGCGGCGGTGGTCGACTCGACCGGTCGCATCGTGGGGGTCGAGTCGTTCCGAACCAACGGGGCCGGTTACCGCGCCCTGGCCACCTGGATGGGCCGCCACGGCCCGCTGGTGCGGGTCGGGATCGAGGGCACCGGCGCCTACGGCGCCGGCCTTGCCCGCCACTTGGCCGACGCGGGCGTCGAGGTTGTGGAGGTGAGCCGCCCGAACCGCCAGACCCGCCGTCGGCGAGGCAAGAGCGACACCGTCGACGCCGAGGCCGCCGCGAGAGCAGCGCTCAACGGCGAAGCTGGCGCCGAGCGCTACGCCCACCTACGCAGCTACCTCTCCACCACCCGCAAACCACGACATCCCCGCCATCGGACGCACTCACCCGTCTCTTCAACGACGACCCCCGGATGCCACCTGCGCCAACGACCACCTGAACACTTACGCTTCAAGAGAGTGCCATTTCGTAGAAGGAGCACATGTGCGATGAGACTCGGGCGATGGTGAATCGTTCGTCGAATCGGGCTCGTGCCCGACTGGCGCGCAGGGCGGCGCTCGTGCGATCGCTCAAGCTGTCGCTGATCGCTTGCGCCAGGGCTATTCCGTCATCGACCGGGACAAGAGCGGCGTAACGGCCACCGGGCACCGCCTCCAGGATCGTGGGGATGTCGGTGGCCACGATCGGGACCTGAAGCGCCATCGCTTCGAGTAAGGCGCCCGGCAGCCCTTCGCGGCGCGAGGGCAGGACGAAGGCATCTGCTGCGCAGAGCAGGTCGGGCACGTCATCGCGCACGCCGAGAAGTCGCACGTTGGAGCCAAGGCCAAGCTCGCTGATCAGCGCTCGCACCTGTTGGCTTCGGGTGCCATTGCGCCCGGCCAGCAGCAGCAAACTGGCTGGTGACTCCTCGACCACGATCGTCCATGCGTGCAGCAAAACGTCGAGGCCCTTCGCGTGGTCTTGCCTCGCCACATTGAGGACCACTTGTTCAGCGCCGAGGCCGAGCCGGCGTCGAACGCGCTCACGCCGCTCGGCGCCGGGCTCGCCCAGACGCCTCCGGTCCCGGCCGCGGGGGATCACCTCGACGCGCTGGGCTGGGATCCGCAGCTCGGCGCACATTGCCTCAGCCACCGGCGCGGAGACGGCGTGGAACCTCCGCACGAGGCGCGAAGTGGCCAGGTCGAGCGACTTGACCGCCGAGAGCTTCCAGCGGGGTGCCACGAATTCGTTGTCGTAGACCTCGCCGTACTGGACGCTTACCCAGCTGGACACGATCGGTGTCCGACCAGCGGCCGCCACGACCCGACCCAGGATGTCGCTGTCGAACAGGGTGGTGTGCATCAGGTCGGGCTGCAGCGAGCGCTGGAGCGTCATGAGGCGCGTGAGCCAACCGATGCGACCGTGCCCACCGGCCACCGAATGGAGGTGCGCTCCGGCCGCACGAACCTGATCGGCGAAACCGTCCCGGTCGTGGAGGACGGCGACGTGCAGGTCGATCCCGCCCCCGACCAGGTAGGGGGCCATCTCTGCCAATGACTTCTCGGCGCCGCCATGTCCGAGGCTGTCGATGATGTACAGCACCCGCGTGCTGCGACTGGCCTCGGCGGTCAACGCATGCCCGAGAGCTTGAGGACGTCGCGGTAGAAGGGGTTGTCTTCCTCGAGTTGGGCCGGCTCGTCGAAGCCCTGAAGGCCGCCACCGTGGATGACCATGATCCGATCGCACATGGACAGCGTGGACGGCCGGTGGGCGATCACGAACACTGTCATCTGGGGGACGAGGCCCGAAATCGTCTCGCGCATGAGGGCTTCAGACCGAGCATCGAGCGAGCTGGTGGGCTCGTCGAGCACTATGATGGAGGGTTGCTCAAGCAGGGCTCGGGCGATGCAGAGCCTCTGCTTCTGCCCGCCCGACAGGTGGCCGCCACGCTCGCCGATGGGCGTGTCGTAGCCGAGGGGGCGCGCCACGATGTCGTCGTGCAGGTGTGCTTGCCGGGCCGCCTTCTCGACGGCGGTATCGGGCACGTCCTCTCGGAAGAAGCGAATGTTGTCGGCGATAGTGCCAGCGAAGAGATGCGCGTCCTGGGGGACGAAGGTGACGTGGTGGTACCAGTCGTCGATCGTAAGCCCGCGCACGTCGCGGCCATCGACGAGGAGCCGGCCCTTGGTGGGCTCGCGCAGGCGGAGGAGCAGTTGGACCAGGGTGGACTTGCCCGCCCCCGAAGGGCCGACGATCCCGATGATCTCGCCCCGATGAACGTCGAAGTCCAGGTCACAGAGGACGGGCTGACCAGGCTCGTACTCGAAGCTCACGTCATCGAAGGCCAGGTCGCCGATGGTGTCGATGGGATCGCCGCCGCGCTCGATGGTGGCAGCCCGGTAGCGGTCCTCCTCGGCCTGGAGGGTGTCGAGGTACGGGGCGCTGGTGTGGAGGGCCTGCAGGCTGGACTGGGCGCCCTGCCCGTAGGTAAGGGAGCGCAGCATGATCAGGATCACGGCGCCGAGCGAGGCCAGCGAGGTGAAGTCGACGGCGTAGGCGACGGCGAGGACGACGACGACGAGAAAGAGCGCCATGGACTGGTAGAAGGCGGGCGTAACCTGGCCCAGGACCGACGTGCGATACTGCTCCTCGGCGGCCACGTCGGTCTGGGCATCGAGCCGGCGCCGAACCTGCTGCTCCACCTCGAAGATGCGCACCTCCTGCGTGGTGGACGCCAGTTCGGTGAGCGAGGTGGCGAGGGTGAGGTTGGCCTCGGCGCTGCGTCGGGACCGCCGCCGGACAGCGGCCCTTATCGGCCGGAGCATGGCGGCGAGCAGCAGCGCGGTGACCGACACAACCACGGCTCCTGCGGGGTTGACGGCCAGCGCGGTGAGTATGAACGCCGAAAGGTTGAAGACCGCCACCGCTCCGTTGGCCAGGTACAGCACTGAGGTCGAGGCGTTCACGGCGTAGGTGGTGAGCAGTTCCTGGAGGCGACCTTCACGCTCCTCGGATTGCAGTGACCACGACGCCCCGAGGTAGAGCGCGACTAGCCGCTTCCTTATTCGGCTAAGGACGCTCGTACTCGCCCTTGCCGACAGCCTCGCCTGCCAAATGTTCAGCGTGAGTCGGAGCGCGATGAGCGCGGCCGCGAGTCCGATGAGGAACGGCAGGCTCAGAACGGCATGAATCGGGCCGAGGTCGACGGTGACGTGAGACCGCTGGTCACCTTCTGCGGCCAGCGCGAAGGCGATGCGGGAGATGAGGACCAGGACGGCGGCCTCGGCGAAGCCGCCTAGCGCGGCCGTGGTGGAGAGCAGCACGAGGCGCCGGCGCTGGCCCTCGAGGAATGGCCCGAGGACCCGCCTGACCGACACCTCCTCGGCGGCTCGGCTTCCCTCACTCTCGTTGCCGGGCGCAGGTGTGGCATTCTCGTGGTTCTGCGCTGGTCGGATTCGCGGCATCGGTCGATCATAGAGGTACGCCGAGTCGCCCCATTTCATCGCAGGTGGCAAGCGCCGTCGACGTATCATGGACTTTGGTCGGTGCGCCGCGCCATACTCTCGGTTGGGCGGGGTCGCCCATGTCGAGTCCGCTGGATCAGGAGCACACATGTTGCGAGTCACTATTGCCGGAGCGGTTGCTGCCGCCGCGTTGGTGCTCCTCGCGCCGGCCGCCGGCGCCCAGTACAGCAACGTGGCCAACGTCACCGTCGAGCGTCCGTCGGACACGTGTGCGCCCGGCCGCAGCATCACGGCCACCGCGGTTGGGTTCGCGTTCTTCACCACGGTCACGTTCCGCTTCAACGGTCAGGTGATCGGCACGGCGCAGACCGACGGCGAGGGCAACGCCACGCTCACGGTGCCGTACCCCGACGGGGTCGACCCCGGAACCTACCAGCTCACCGCCACCGGCCTGTCGGCCGTCGACAACGAGACGGTGACGGTCACCGCCGACATCGAGTGCCTGGCGCCCACCACGACGGCCGCCAGCCCCCTCCCGCGGACGGGGTCGAACAGCACCGGGGTGTTGTTCCGCGTGGGTGTCGTGCTGGTCGTGGCCGGCGGCCTGCTCACGCTCTCGGCGCGTCGACGCCGAGCACCGCGAGCGGCGGGCGGCTGACCCGTCAGCGTTCGTCCTCCTTCTGGGAAACCTGCCATGGGCGGCGAGAAGTGAGAGGTGCATCCGAGTTCGCGCGCCTCGGGTTGCGCACGACGGCCCACGTCGTCGATCGGTGGGCCGCAAAGGGTCCGGGGATCGTCGTGCTGGCCTACCACCGGGTCGGCGCGCTCACCCCGATGGCGGTCGACCTGCCCGACTCGCTCTTCGTCGAGCAGATGCACCTGCTCGTCGAGACACGAAGAGTGGTGCGCCTGGGCGAGGCGTTGCGGTTGCTCGCCGACCCGCAGCCGCCCGAGGCCGATCCGGTCGTCGTCACGTTCGACGACGGCACTGCCGACTTCCTGGACCACGCACTGCCCGTGCTCCGCGATCTGGCCATCCCCGCGACGTTGTACGTCGCCACCGCCTTCATCGACGAGGGCCGCTCCTTTCCGCACGAGGGCCGGCCCCTGTCCTGGCCGGGGCTGCGAGAGGTGCTCGACACCGGACTCGTCGACGTCGGCACCCACACCCACTCGCACCTCCTGCTGGATCGCGTGGATGCCCACACGGCCCGTCGCGAGTTCGAGCGCTCGGTCGGCCTGGTCCACGACCGGCTTGGTGTCGAGGCCGTCGACTTCGCCTACCCCAAGGCCGTCGCGCCCCGCCCCGAGGTGGACCGAATCGTCCGGTCAACCTTCCGTTCGGCGGCACTGGCCGGTACCCGCTACAACCGCTACGGCGCCACCGACCCCCACGCCCTGGCCCGATCACCCATCCAGGTGAGCGACGGCATGCGATGGTTCCAGCGCAAGCTCGACGGGGGACTGGGCCTCGAGGACCGGGTCCGCACCCTGGCCAACCGTCGCCGCTACGCCGCGGCCACGACGTGAGCGAGGCGCGGGCCGGGAGCCCTGGGCGTCGACGTAACGCAACAGACCATCAACCGAACACCCATTCAGCAAGGGCGGAAGACATGACCCGTAAGCCAGTGGTGATGCACCTCGCCACCACGGACATGACCCTGGCCTGGCTGCTGGCGCCACAGCTCGAGGCGTTCCGCGAGGCCGGCTACGAGGTGGTGGCCGCCTCGGCGGACGGGCCGTTCGTCGAGGAGATGACCCAACGGGGGATCCGCCACATCGCCGTCCCACATCTCACGCGGTCCAAGTCGCTGATGAGCGACGCCCGGGCCCTCAGCTCCATCTACCGGCGCTGCCGCCAGGTGCGCCCCGACATCATCCACACCCACAACCCCAAGCCGGGCATCTACGGGCGCATCATGGGCCGGCTGGCCCGCGTGCCCGTGGTGATGAACACGGTGCACGGGATCTACGCCCAGTCCAGCGACTCGAGCAAGCGCAAGATCGTCGTCTACGGCGCCGAGCGGGTGGCCGCAGCGTTCTCCGACCTCAACCTGATCCAGAACGAGGAGGACCTCGCCACCCTGCGGCGGGTCCACGTACCGGCCCGCAAGCTTCGCCTGCTCGGCAACGGGGTCGACCTCGAGTACTTCGACCGGTCGCGCTATGACACCGATCGGGAGGAGATCCGACGCGAGCTCGGCTTCGGCCCCGACGACGTGGTATGCGGCGTGGTCGGCCGCCTGGTGTCGGAGAAGGGCTTCCGTGAGGTGTTTGCGGCGGCGGCGGAACTGCACGAGACGGCCCCCAACGTGAGGTGGATGGTGATCGGTCCCGACGACGACGCCAAGTCCGATGCCATCTCCGGCGACGAAGTCCACGAGGCGGAGGCCGGGTCGGACGGGAAGCTGCGGGTGCTGGGGGAGCGGTCGGACATGGCCCGCCTGTACGCGGCCATGGACCTGTACGTGCTGGCGTCGTACCGCGAGGGCTTCCCCCGCTCGGCCATGGAGGCGGCGGCCATGGGCCTGCCCATCGTGGCCACCAACATCCGCGGCTGCCGTCAGGTGGTGGACGACGAGATCACCGGTCGATTCGTGCCGAAGCGTGACGCGGCCGCACTGGCCGAGGCCGTGGCCGATCTGGCCGGCGACCCCGAGGCGCGGTGCCGGATGGGGAAGGCGGCCCATGCCAAGGCGGTGCAGAGCTTCGACCAGCAGCAGGTGATCGACATCACCCTGGCGGCCTACGAGGAACTGCTCGCGTCCAAGCGACGGACGCGAGGCGTGACCGCACTGCCGTGACGCCGGCTCATGGCTCGACAGCGGCGTGGCAGATAGCAGTTGGTCGATGGCGAGACGCTTCTCGGGTCGGGCTCGTCGCGTGTCGTCAGGACTGTTGGCGGCGCCGGCGGAAACGCCGGCGCCGCAGTGCCGGGCGCAGGACCAGGTACAGCGGCGCCAGCGGGCGGGGAAGGTGGAGCTCGTCGAAGAGCGCCACCGGCATGGCCACCGACACGCCGAGCCGCACCTTGTAGGCGAGCCGCTTCGACAGACGAGACCAGTGCCACAGGTGCCCGACCGTGGTCCGCACCGTCCGTTCCGGGGTCGGCTCGAGCGTGCTCGACCACGCCCGCGCGGTCAGCCCGTCGACGATGACGGCGTCACGGCGAGAAGGCGCCGGGACTCGCCTGGGCTCGGCCCCCAGCCCGGACGCAAGCGCGAGCGCGACGCCGAGCGAGCGCTGGAGGCCGACCGTGGCGGCCAGATCGACCACACCGTCCCAGGTGGACTGGTCGAGCACCTGGACGAGGCGGGCCACGTCGACGATCCACTGGAGCCGACCGCCACCGTGCTTGGCCAGATGGACCGACACGAACAACGCGTCGTGGATGTCGCCCAGCGCGGCCACAGGGGTCCCGGCGATGTCCACCTGTCGGCGGCCCTGCCACAGCGTCTCGAAGCTCAGCGGGAGCAGCCCGCGTTTGGTGAGGCCCCAGTGCAGGTCGACCTTGGCGGCGGATGCAGGAAGATAGGTCTGCTCGTTCTTCAGCACCCGGACCCACGCCGCGTAGGGGCCGTCGAACGGTTGGGCGCGAAGCCCCGACGGGCGCGTGATGCCCAGTGAAGCGAGCACGGCATCGGCCTCGTTGAGGCGGGCAGGCTCGACGAGAACGTCGAGGTCGCCGCAGAACCTGCCCGTGAGGTCGCCTGCGCTCCGCATCGCCAGCGGCAGGCCCTTCAGCGCCAGCATCCGCACCCCGGCGTCGCTCATCGCCTCGCTCAAGGCGCCCAGGGTGCGAGCGGCGGCCAGCGCCCGGCGCG
>WPCK01370817.1_pt1 | contig 28976 bp, 28 predicted proteins | sample 5399851 | NCBI WGS metagenome assembly WPCK01 (sample SAMN12869471, study PRJNA574797) | sludge metagenome | isolation source: wastewater treatment of pH11 | place: China:Beijing | collected 2019-05-20 | reverse complement strand
CCCTGCGCACCAAGTGCCGCCTTCAGCGCCGGCAGCGCCTCGGCGACCGGAAGGTCCGGCGGCGGATCAATCATCGCCGACACTCACAACCGGGCCGCCGGCGGCGCGCGCGTCCGCCTCGTCATGGGTGACGAGAATGGCCGGCAGCGCGCGGGCGCGAATGGCGCCGAACACCAGTTCGCGGGTCCGGGCGCGCAGCGGCTGGTCGAGGCGGGAGAACGGTTCGTCGAGGAGCAGGAGTGCCGGCTCGGACAGTAGCACCCTGGCCAGCGCGACCCGCGCCATCTGGCCGCCTGACAGCGTGGACGGGTCCTGGTCGGCGAGACCGGTCAGCTCGACATCAGCGAGCGCGGCAGCGACCGCGGCGGCACGGGCCGTGCGGCCGCGCACCGCGCGCGGCAGCGCAAAGGCGAGATTGCCGCCGACCGACATGTGCGGAAACAATAGCGGATCCTGGAACAGGATTCCGGCGCGGCGCTCCTCGGCCGGCAGGCGGGAAATCTCGATCTCCCCGCACAGGACCCGGCCGGATGCAGTGAAGGCCGGATCGAGGAACCCGGCGACATAGGACAGCAGGGTCGACTTGCCGGATCCGGAGGGCCCCATGACCGTCAGGGTTTCGCCCGGAGCGATGCGCGCGTCGATGCCGACCAGCCGTCGGCTGCCAAGCGCGATGCGCACCGTGTCAAGCCAGAGCCCGTCCATCCGCGTTCCTTCAGGCGCGCATGCCGCGCCGGCGCCGGTATAGGATGGCGGGCAGGAGGACGGCAATCACGAAGCCGGCGAGCGGAAGCATCGCCTGCGCCAGTGCCCAGGCGCCGATGACGCGCCGGTTTCCGCCGGATGCGGCGGCCACGGCCTCGGTCGTCACCGTGGCAACGCGTCCCGCGCCGATCAGCAGTGTCGGCAGATAGAGGCCGATCGATACCGCGAAGCCGATGGCGAAGGCCGCCAGAAGCGCCGGGGCCAGCATCGGCAGCTTCACGCCGACGAGCATGCGCCGCCGACCGGCGGCAAGGCCGATGGCCACCGCCTCGTAGCGGCGATCATATCCCGCCCATGGCCCGGCGAGCGCCAGATGGACATAGGGCAGCACGAACACCAGGTGCACGAGCGCCAGCACCCCGAGCCCGGGCACCACGCCGAGGGAAAAGGCGAGCGTCTGCAATCCGAACAGGAAGGCAGCCTGCGGCACCAGCAGCGGCGCGTAAAGGATCACGGCGGGAATTGCCGGGCGGCCCGGATGGCGGTCGCTGTGAATGAGCGCAAGGATCGAAAGCACGAGCCCGCCAGCCGCCGAAAGCAGCGCGACGATCAGCGCGTTGGCGATCGGACCGGCCATGCGCGGCGCGAGATCGCTGACCCCGGCAAGCGTGAAGCGCGATGGCAAGAGGTCGGGAAACGGCCACAGTCCGGCAAGCGCCCAGATCGCCAGCGAGACGGCGCCCGTCAGCACGATGAAGGCTGACAGCATGGCCAGGACAAGGGCGAGTGCGCGCATCGCGCCATCGTGGCGCATGCGCAGGCCGCTGGCAGCGAGCCATCGCCGCGCCGCGCCGCCGGCGCGCTCCAGCGTCAGCCAGACGAGGATCGCCAACGCCGCCAGTGCCAGTTGGAGCAATGCTCCGGCGGAAGCCTCGAACCGCATGGCAAGGTCGGGATCGTTCATCCAGCCGACGAGGCGCACGGCCAAAGGCGCCGGCGTGGTCGGTCCGAGGATGGCGGCGACGTCGACAACCGACACGGCGAAGGCGATCACGGCGAGCACCGGCAGGCGGATGCGCCGGTAGAGCGGTGGCCAGACGAGATGCAGGAAGCCGGCCATGCGGCCATAGCCCAGCGAGGCCGCCAGCCGCGCCGCGCCATCGGCGCCGGTTGTCGGCAGGGCGGCAACTGCGACCAGGAACAGGAATGGCGCCTCCTTGATCACCAGCCCGGCGATGAGCGCCAGTCCGGCCTGGTCATTGACGATCAGAAGGTCCGGCGGTCGTTCCCAACCGGTCAGCCAGGGCGAGACGGCGCGGGAGAGCAAGCCGGACGGTGCAATGGCGAACGCGAGCGCGAACGCCGCCGCAGCATGCGGCACCGCCAGAAGCGGCGCCAGCACCGCGCCAAGCCAGGCAAAGGGCCTGGACCCGCGCCAGCCGGCGACAAACAGGAAGACGATGGCAAGCGACAGGAGTGCCGACGCCAGGCCGGTCCACAAGGCCATGGCCGCGGACTGGACGAGGCCCGGCTCGGCCGCGAGCGCGGCGATGGGGGCGAGCGTCGGCGTGTGTCCGCCGAGCGCGGGCAGGATTCCGAAGGCAGGCGCGAGCGTGCCGGCGAGCCCTGCAAGAACAGGCACGGCCAGCACACCGTGCGCCAGCCGTGACCCGAGCCGCGAGATCATGCCGGCGTCATTCGACCGTGCCGTAGCGCCTGAGCCATTCGCGTTCGAGCAGGCTGACCCAGGAGGGATGCGGCTCGTCGATGGCAGGACCGAGGCGGGCGGGCGGCAGCGTGGCGATGCCGAGATCGAGCCCGTCGAAGCGCGCTCGGTCTTCCGGCGCCAGCGCTTCCATGGCCAGCACCGTCGGATCGCCCCAGATCGCGGGGTCCTGCTTGCGGGCCTGGGCCTCGGGGGAAATCAGGAAATCGGCGACCACCAGCGCCCCGGCCTTGGCCGAAGCATTGAACGGGACCGTGACGAAATGGCTGTTCGCGAGCGTCCCGCCGGGGAAGACGAACGAGCGCACGGTTTCGGGCAGTTCGTTGGCGGCGATCGCGGCGGAGGCCTCGGCCGGATTGAAGGCGAAGATGATGTCGACCTCGTTGTCGGCGAGCAACTGCTTCATGGCCGGATAGTTCTTCGGGTAGGCTTTTCCGGACCGCCACAGCACCGGACGCAACCGGTCAAGCAGCGCAAAGACCGGCGCGATGGCCGTGGCTGCCTCGGCTTCGGTCGCCTCGCGTGAAAGCATGGCGCGATCGGCCACGGTTTCGGCGAACACCTGCTTAAGGAAGGTGGTGCCCATGAAATCGGGCGGCTGCGGGTAGGAGAACCGCCCGGGATTCTCTTCCGCCCAGGCAACCAGGCCGGCGATATCGGTCGGCAGGTCTTTGGCGGGGGTGCGGGCGGAATCGTGGAAGAAGACCAGCTTGGCCATGCCCCACGGGCTCTCCTGCCCCTCCACCGGGATGGTAAAATCGGTTTGCAGGGTCGGCTTGTTGGCCAGGTCGAGATAGGTGCGGTTGGGAAGCCTGTCGGCCCATCCCGGTCCCATCAGCAGTCCCTGGCGCTTCATCGCGGCGAAATTCTCGCCATTGATCCAGATGAGGTCGACGCGCCCGCCCTCGGTCTGGCCGGCCGACTTCTCGGCCAGAACCGTGGATACGGCGGTCGCCGTGTCCTCGAGTTTCACATGCACGAGCTTGACGCCGTAGCGCCGCTCCACCTCGCCGGCTGCCCACTCGATATAGGCGTTGATGTTCTCCGAGCCGCCCCAGGCGTTAAAATAGACCGTCTGCCCGCGCGCCGCGGCGCTGACGGCGGCCCAGTCGGACGGATCGGGATCGGCAGCGGCCGCCACCCCGGGCAACAGCAACGACAGGGCAAGCAGGGCGATGCGGGCAAACATGGTCATGGCGACATGATATCCGGTTGGCGAGCCGCCTTGTCGCACGGGCCTGCGCTGTGCCGCAATCGCCGGCCCTTCACCATCCGGTCAAGGCTGCGTGATGGCGAGGCGACCTGTTCCCGACGCGATGAACGGGGTATCGTACCGATGCAAAACGCCAACCGGGAGCCCGTCATGCCGCACGATCCGCATCTGGCCGATCTGATGCGCACTGCGCTCACCGGCATGCCCGGCATCAGCGAGAAGAAGATGTTCGGCGGCTATTGCTGGCTGCTGAACGGCAACATGATCGCCGGCGTCGAAGTCGGGCGCTACATGTTCCGGCCGGGGCGTGACCGCGAAGGCGAGGCGCTGGCCCGCCCCGGAGCCCGTCCGATGGACATCACCGGCAAGCCGATGGCGGGCTTCGTCTGGGTTGATGCGGATGCGGCGGTGGACACCGGCTTGCGCGACTGGATCGATTTCTGCGCACGGTTCGTCGGTGCGCTGCCGGCAAAATAGAAGACAAGCCGGCCGATTGCATTGTCCGGAGAATTGACAGGCGATCCGGCGCGGCGCGATGGTGCCGCCTTCCTCGCCAGGACTCACCAGTTCATGAACACGATTCCCCCGGCCGCCGCGTCGTCGCAGGTCTTTCATCCGAAGCTGCTGACGACAATGCGGACCTATGACGGCAAGACCGCGCTCGCCGACACCATGGCCGGCCTGACCGTCGCCATGGTGGCGTTGCCGCTGGCCATGGCAATCGCGATCGCGTCGGGCGTGGAACCCGGCGTCGGGCTCGTCACGGCGGTGGTCGCCGGGTTTCTCATCTCGGCGCTCGGCGGTTCGCGCTTCCAGGTCGGCGGCCCCACCGGGGCGTTCATCGTCGTGGTCTATTCGGTGATCGAGAAGCACGGTGTCGACGGTCTTGTCACCGCGACATTGATGGCCGGCGCGATCCTGGTGGTCGCTGCCTATCTGAGGGCCGGCAGCCTGATGCGCCATATTCCGGAGTCCGTCATCAACGGCTTCACGACCGGGATCGCGGTGATCATCGCGGCAAGCCAGCTGAAGGATTTCCTCGGCCTGACGACCGGCAACCTGCCGGCCGACCTCATTCCCAAGGTGGAGGCGTTGTGGGCGGCGCGCGAAAGTTTCAGCCCGGTTGCGCTCGCGGTGGCGCTGGCAACCGTGGCGCTGATCACACTGCTTCGCCGTGCCTTTCCGCGCTTTCCCGGGCTGCTGGTCGCGGTGGCCGCGGTCTCGGCGGCGGTCGCCATCTTCCACCTCCCCGTCGACACGATCGGTTCGCGCTATGGCGGCATACCGGCCATGCTGCCGGCGCCGCATCTTCCCGACCTGTCGCTTGACCGGATCCGGGAACTGCTGCCGTCGGCGTTCATCATCGCTTTCCTCGCCGGCATCGAGTCGCTGTTGTCGGCAATCGTGGCCGACCGGATGGGCAAGGGCGCGCACCGGGCCAATCCCGAGCTGCTGGCGCAGGGATTGGCCAACATCGCCTCGGCACTGGTCGGTGGCCTGCCGGCCACCGGTGCGATCGCCCGCACGGCAACCAACATCAAGGCCGGCGGGCGCACACCGGTGGCCGGCATGATGCACGCCCTGTTCCTGCTGGCGTTCATGATGGTTGCCGCGCCGCTCGCCTCGTACCTGGCGATGCCGGCGCTCGCCGCCGTGCTGATGCTGACGGCCTGGAACATGGCGGAAGTGGAGCACATCCCGCAACGCCTCAGAGGCCAGGCGAGCGACAGCGTCATCCTCATCCTGACGATGGTGCTGACAGCGTTCGTCGACCTGACGGTGGCCATCGGCGTCGGCGTGGCGCTCGGTCTCGCGGTGCGGATGCGCCGGCGCAACGTGCCGGAAGCGGAATGGCACACGCCCGACCGTTGACGCGGCTTCAGGCCATGCCGAAGGCGCTTTCGGGATAGGTCCGCTCCAGCACGGGCAGATGGCTGGCGCCTTCGCTTAGGAGAAAGTCGGAGAACGCCTGCATGGCCGGCGACAGCGACCGGTCGGTACGCGAGTTGGCGAACCACTGCCGGCGGATCGGCATGCCGGCGACATCGAGGATCACCAGGCGCCCGAGCTGCAGTTCCTGCTCGATGGTGTGGGCGGAGATGAAGGCCACGCCGAGGCCGGCCATCACCGCCTGCTTGATCGTTTCGTTCGACCCCATCTCGGCCCCGACCGTATCGCGCTTGCCCGGCACGTCGGCAAAGAACAGTTCCAGCGAGCGCCGCGTGCCCGAGCCGCGTTCGCGCACAAGGAAGTTCTCGCGGGCAACCTCCTCCTTGGCGATGTCGCGGCGACCAGCCAGAGCATGGCCAGGCGGCGCGACGATGACCAGCGGGTGGTCGCCGAAGACCACGGAACGGACCGGAACGTCGCGCGGCGGCCGACCCATGAGGACGATGTCGACGGCGTTGGACCGCAACGCCTCGATCATTTCGGCGCGATTGCCAACGACCAGGTCGACGACAACGCCCGGATGCCCGCGCCGGAAGGCGGCGATCATGCGCGGGGCGAAGTATTTTGCCGTCGAGACAACGCCGAGCGTCAGCGTGCCCTTGCCGCCCGATGCGATGGCATTCATCTCCTGGGAGAGCTGGCGCAGCCGGTCGAGCACCGCGCGCGCGGCTTCAATCGCCGCCTGGCCCGCGACCGTCGGACGCAGGCCGGCGGAAACCCGATCGAAAAGAGCCAGCCCGAACTCGTCCTCCAGCTGCCGCAACTGGATGGTCACGGCCGGTCCGGTCAGCCGCAACTTGTTGGCCGCGCTTGATATTTTCCCGGTATCGGCTATGGCGACCAGGGAGCGGAGCTGGCGAATGGACACGTTCTGCATGACATGAGTAAATATTATTTATCAGATATGTAAAGAAACTAAATTTTACTAATTCGGCCGAGCGAGTCATGACACGGCGACGGGACGATCAAACCGCGCCCGGGAGGACCAGACGATGACGCCGGCGACCCTCGACGCTTTCCTGAACTCGTATATCGCCGCCAACAATGATCCGGTGCGCACCGAGGTGGCGGAGACCATTCGCGCTTTCGCCTCGGCATCGATGCAGGTGCGCAAGTCGATCAACGAGGGCGCGCTCGGCGCGGCGTTCGCCGCCACGCGCGGTTCCGCCCACGCCGAGGGTGACGTGCAGAAGGAGCTCGACGTCCATGCCGACGACCTGTTCCTGGAAGCCGCGCGCAAGGCCGGCGTCGCCTGGTACGCCTCGGAGGAACTTGCGAGCGCCGTCGCCATCAACGCCAACTCCGCCATCGCAGTCGCCATCGATCCGCTCGACGGCTCATCGAACATCGACACCAACGTGTCGATCGGCACGATCTTCGGACTGCTGCCGAAGCTCGAGGACGAGAAGACCACGTTCAACCAGCCCGGACGCAACCAGCTCGCGGCGGGCTTCTTCATCTACGGCCCGCAACTCGCGCTCGCCGTGACGCTCGGCACCGGCACACGCATCTTCGTGTTTTCCTCGCGGCTCGGCGCGTTCGTCGAGGCCTACAAGTCGGTGACGATTTCCGGCGACACCAAGGAGTTCGCCATCAACGCCTCCAATTACCGCCATTGGGACGAGACGACGCGCTGCTATGTCGACGACTGCCTGCAGGGTGCCGACGGCCCGCGCGAAAAGGACTTCAACATGCGCTGGATCGCCTCGCTCGTCGCCGAGGCCTACCGCATCCTGATCCGCGGCGGGGTGTTCCTCTACCCGCGCGACCAGCGCAAGGGCTATTCCAAGGGACGGCTGCGCCTGGTCTACGAGGCCAATCCGATCGCCTTCCTGATGGAGCAGGCGGGCGGTGCGGCCACCGAAGGCTCGCTGCGCGTGCTCGACCTCGAGCCCGGCGACATCCACCAGCGCACTCCACTGGTGTTCGGATCGGCCAAGGAAGTGGCGAAGTTCGGCCGCTACCACACCGAGCCATCCGCCATCGGCTCCCGTCATCCCCTTTTCGGCAATCGCGGCCTGTTCCGCGCCTGATCTCGGAGAACACCATGTCTGCCAGGTATCCGATCATCGCCATCACCGGGTCCTCCGGCGCCGGCACCACCACCGTCAAGGCGACGTTCGAGAAGATCTTCGAACGCGAGGGGGTCACCGCGTCCTTCATCGAGGGCGACGCCTTCCACAAGTACGACCGCGCCGGCATGAAGGCCAAGGTCGCCGAGGAGGAAGCCAAGGGCAACAATCACTTTTCGCACTTCGGTCCGGAAGCAAACGAACTGGAAATCCTGGAATCGGTGTTCGAGGAGTATGGCCGCAAGGGCACGGGCAAAACCCGGCACTACGTCCATGACGACAAGGAGGCCGCGGCGTTCGGTTCGGCGCCCGGCACCTTCACCGAGTGGCGCGACCTGCCGTCCTCGGATCTGCTGTTCTACGAGGGACTGCACGGCTGCGCGGTGACCGACAAGGTCAACCTGCCGCGCCACGTCGATCTCAAGATCGGCGTCGTGCCGGTGATCAACCTCGAATGGATCCAGAAGATCCATCGCGACAAGTCCTCGCGCGGCTACACCACCGAGGCGGTGACGGACACGATCCTGCGACGCATGCCCGACTACGCCCGCTACATCTGCCCGCAATTCTCCTACACCAACATCAACTTCCAGCGCGTGCCGACCGTCGATACCTCGAACCCGTTCATCGCCCGCTGGATCCCGACGCCGGCCGAATCGATGCTGGTCATCCGCTTCGCCAACCCGCGCGGTATCGACTTCCCCTATCTCATGTCGATGCTCAACGGCTCCTTCATGAGCCGTGCCAACTCCATCGTCTGCTCCGGCGAGAAGCTCGACCTCGCCATGCAGCTCATCTTCACCCCGCTGATCCACAAGCTGATGGACGCCAAGCGGCGCGCTTCCTGAGGAGGATGCCATGACCAAGACAACGAAGGGCGCCACGGAACGCGACATGGCCAACGCGGTGCGCGCGCTGGCGATGGATGCCGTGCAGAAGGCCAATTCCGGCCATCCGGGAATGCCCATGGGCATGGCCGATGTTGCGGCGGTGCTGTTCAACCGCTTCATCACCATCGATCCGGCGAACCCGGACTGGCCGGACCGCGACCGCTTCGTGCTGTCGGCCGGCCACGGCTCGATGCTGCTTTACGCCATCCATCATCTGGTCGGCTATGACGACATGCCGATCGACGAGCTGAAGCGGTTCCGTCAGCTTGGCAGCCGCACCGCCGGCCACCCCGAGTACGGGCATGCCAAGGGCATCGAGACGACGACCGGCCCGCTTGGCCAGGGCATCTCGACCGCCGTCGGCATGGCGATCGCCGAGCGCATGATGGCGGCGCGCTTCGGCGCCGGTCTGGTCGACCACCACACCTATGTGATCGCCGGCGACGGCTGCCTGCAGGAAGGCATCAGCCACGAAGCGATCGACCTGGCCGGCCATCTCAAGCTGTCGCGCCTGATCGTGCTGTGGGACGACAATCGCATTTCCATCGACGGCCCGACCTCGCTGTCGACCTCGACGGACCAGCTCGCCCGTTTCAAGGCAGCCGGATGGGATGTCCAGCGCATCGACGGCCACGATCCCGACGCCATTGCCGGCGCTCTGGAAAAGGCGCGGCGCACGCGCAAGCCGTCGCTGATCGCCTGCCGCACGCTCATTGGCAAGGGCGCACCCAACATGGAGGGGTCGGAAAAGACCCATGGCGCCCCGCTCGGCGCCGACGAGATCGCGGCCACGCGCAAGAACATCGGCTGGACGCACGAGCCGTTCGTCATCCCCGCCGACATCCTGGCGTCGTGGCGCAAGGTGGCCGAACGCGGCGCGGCGGCGCGCGGCGAGTGGGAAAAGCGGCTTGCCGCCTCGCCCAAGCGCGGCCGGTTCAACGCGGCGGTCAACGGCGCGGTGGCGCCGGCTGTGTCGCGCGCGCTTGCCGCCTTCCGCAAGGAGCATGTCGCCAAGGCCACCAAGGTCGCCACGCGCAAGGCCTCGGAGATGGCGCTCGCCGCCATCAACGGCGCGACCGCGCTGACGGTGGGCGGCTCGGCCGACCTGACGCATTCCAACCTGACCGTGACCAAGGGCATGGACCGGGTCTCGCCGGGATCGTTCAAGGGCCGCTACATCCATTACGGCATCCGCGAACACGGCATGGCGGCAGCCATGAACGGCATCGCGCTGCATGGCGGGTTCATCCCCTACGGCGGCACGTTCATGGTGTTTTCCGACTATGCGCGCGGCGCCATGCGCCTGTCGTCGCTGATGGGGCAGCGGGTGATCTATGTGATGACCCATGATTCCATTGGCCTGGGCGAAGACGGCCCCACGCACCAGCCGGTCGAGCATCTGGCGATGCTGCGGGCGACGCCGAACATGACGGTCATCCGCCCGGCCGACATCATCGAGACGGCGGAAGCGTGGGAAATCGCACTGACCTCGCGCGACCGGCCGACGGTGCTGGTGCTGTCGCGCCAGAACCTTCCGATGCTGCGTGACCGCAACCGGCGCGAAAACCTCACCGCGCGCGGCGCCTATGTGCTGCGCGAGACCAACGGCCCGCGCGATGCCACCATCATCGCCACGGGCTCCGAGGTCGAGATCGCCAAGGCGGCCTCCGACCGGCTGGCGGCCAACCACGGCGTGCGCGCCGCGGTCGTGTCCATGCCGTCGTTCGAGCTGTTTTCCGCCCAGGACAAGGCCTGGCGCGACAGCGTCCTTGGCAGCGCGCCCAGGATTGCCGTCGAAGCGGCTTCCGGCTTCGGCTGGGAGAAATGGATCGGCGACAAGGGGGCCTTCATCGGCATGGACAGCTTCGGCGCCTCCGCGCCGGCCGGCGACCTCTACAAGCATTTCGGCATCACCGCCGAAGCGGTGGCCGACGCCGCGCTGAAGCTCGCCGGACGGAGCTGACGATGAGCCCGGCGGCGGCCCCGATCCAGACGCTTTCCGGCAAGACGGTGCTGTTCCGCGCCGACCTGTCGGATGGCGTCACCGACGAGATCGCCCGTCCGATCGCCGCCTTTGCCCGCGCCGGCGCCCGGGTTGCCGTGGTCTCCGGCTTTGGCGACCCTGCCGGCGACATCAATCCGGCGCTCAGCCTGCGGCGGTTCGCCGAGCCGCTCGAACAGGCGACCGGCGTGCGCACCACCTTCGTGGCGGACAGCGTCGGCGCCGTCGCCGAGGCCGGTCTCGACCGCGTGCCGTTCGGCGAGGTGGCTTTGCTGGAGAATGTCCGCTTCCACCCGGAAGCGCACCGGTTCAGCCGCAACTTCGCCGTGCGCCTGTCCGTGCTCGGCGACTTCTTCGCCATCGGCGGCTCGCTGCCACCGGTGCCCGCCGGCTGGATCCGCGAACTGGCCGCCATCCTTCCCGCGCCGACCCTGGCGCAATCCGATCCGAACACAACCAGCAACAAGGACCGCTGACCCATGGCCCGCATCACGCTTCGCCAGCTTCTCGACCACGCCGCCGAACACGGTTACGGCGTGCCCGCGTTCAACATCAACAACATGGAGCAAGGCCTGGCCATCATGGAAGCCGCCAAGGCGACCAATTCCCCGGTCATCATCCAGGCCTCGCGCGGCGCGCGCTCCTACGCCAACGACATCATGCTGGCCAAGATGATGGAGGCGCTCGAGCAGATCTATCCGGAGATCCCGCTCTGCATTCATCAGGACCACGGCAATGGCGTGGCAACCTGCCTCTCGGCCATCCAGCACGGCTTCACCTCGGTGATGATGGATGGCTCGCTCAAGGAAGACGCCAAGACGCCGGCCGACTACGCCTACAACGTTGCGGTGACGGCCGAGGTATCGCGTCTCGCCCACATGGTCGGTGCTTCGGTCGAGGGCGAACTCGGCGTGCTCGGCAGCCTGGAGACGGGCATGGGCGACAAGGAGGACGGCCATGGCGCGGAAGGCAAGCTCGACCATTCGCAGCTTCTGACCGATCCGGACGAGGCAAAGCGCTTCGTCGCCGAGACCAAGGTCGATGCGCTCGCCGTGGCGATCGGCACCAGCCATGGCGCCTACAAGTTCACCAAGAAGCCGACCGGCGACATCCTGGCCATGAACGTCATTGCCGAGATCCACAAGAAGCTGCCGAACACCCACATCGTCATGCATGGATCCTCGTCCGTGCCGGAGGAACTCCAGGCCGAGTTCAACAAGTATGGCGGCCAGATGAAGGAGACCTACGGCGTGCCGGTCGAGGAGATCGTCAAGGGCATCAGGATGGGCGTGCGCAAGGTCAACATCGATACCGACCTGCGCATCGCGGCGGCGGCCGAGTTCCGCCGCGTCGCGACGACGGCGAAGTCCGAATTCGATCCGCGCAAGTTCCTCAAGCCGGCGATGGACGCGATGGCCAAGGTCTGCGTCGCCCGGTTCGAGGCATTCGGCACCGCCGGCCATGCCGACAAGATCAAGGTCATCCCGATGAGCGCGATGGCCAAGCGTTATGCCAAGGGCGAGCTCGACCCGAAGACTGCCTGAACGAGCGCGCCAACCCGAGGAGAATGACCATGGACCAGTCCAGCCGCTACGCGAATCTCGCGCTGAAGGAAGCCGACCTGATCAAGGGCGGGAAGCACGTGCTGTGCGCCTACCACATGAAGCCCAAGCCGGGGCACGGCACCTACCTGCAGGCCGCCGCGCACTTTGCCGCCGAATCATCGACCGGCACCAATGTCGAGGTCTCGACCACCGACGACTTCACCCGCGGCGTCGATGCGCTCGTCTACGAGATCGACGAGGCCAGGGAGTTGATGAAGATCGCCTATCCGGTCGATCTGTTCGACCGGAACATCATCGACGGTCGCGCCATGATCGCGTCGTTCCTGACGCTGACCATTGGCAACAACCAGGGCATGGGCGACATCGAGTACGGCAAGATGTACGACTTCTACGTGCCGCCGGCCTATCTGCGCCTGTTCGACGGCCCCTCGACGACCATCAGGGACCTGTGGCGCGTGCTCGGGCGGCCGGTGGTCGATGGCGGCTTCATCGTCGGCACGATCATCAAGCCGAAGCTCGGCCTGCGGCCGAAGCCGTTCGCCGATGCCTGCTATGATTTCTGGATGGGCGGCGATTTCATCAAGAACGACGAGCCGCAGGGCAACCAGGTGTTCGCGCCCTACAAGGACATGGTGAACGCCGTGCGCGACGCCATGGTCCGGGCCCAGGACAAGACCGGCATGGCCAAGCTGTTCTCGTTCAACATCACCGCCGACGACCATTACGAGATGATCGCCCGCGGCGAGTACATCCTGGAGACCTTCGGCGAGAACGCCGACCATGTGGCATTCCTAGTCGACGGCTATGTCGCCGGCCCGGCGGCGGTCACGACGGCGCGGCGCGCCTTCCCCAGGCAGTATCTGCACTATCATCGCGCCGGTCACGGAGCGGTCACCTCGCCACAGTCCAAGCGCGGCTACACCGCGCTGGTGCTGTCGAAGATGGCGCGCCTCATCGGGGCATCGGGCATCCATGTCGGCACCATGGGCTTCGGCAAGATGGAAGGCGAGGCGGACGACCGCATCATCGCCCACCAGATCACCGAGGACAGCGTCGACGGGCCGTACTATCATCAGGAATGGCTGGGCATGGCACCGACGACGCCGATCATCTCCGGCGGCATGAACGCGCTGAGAATGCCGGGCTTCTTCGCCAATCTCGGACACTCCAACCTGATCATGACGGCCGGCGGCGGTGCCTTCGGCCACATCGACGGCGGCGTGGCCGGCGCGACCTCGCTGCGGCAGGCCGAGCAGTGCTGGCGGGAAGGCGCCGATCCGGTCGAGTTCGCCAAGAGCCATCGCGAATTCGCCCGCGCGTTCGAGAGCTTCCCGGCCGACGCCGACAAGCTCTATCCGGGCTGGCGCGGCAAGCTCGGCGTGAAGGCCGCCTGACACGAACCGACCCCGCGCCTCCCCACTTGGAGGCGCGGGCCAAGCCAAGCCGAAGATGGCGAACCGGGAGAAGCCCATGAAAACGATCATCGCGCCGTCGATCCTGTCAGCAGACTTTTCCAGGCTGGGCGACGAGGTCGCGGCGGTTGCCGAGGCCGGCGCCGACTGGATCCATCTCGACGTGATGGACGGGCATTTCGTGCCCAACATCACCTTCGGCCCGCCAGTGATCAAGGCGATCCGCAACCGGACGCCGAAAGTGTTCGACTGCCACCTGATGATCGAGCCGGCCGATCCGTATCTCGCGGCCTTTGCCGATGCCGGCGCCGACATCATCACCGTGCACGCCGAAGCGACCAAGCATCTCGATCGCTCGCTGCAGGCCATCCGCAATCTGGGCAAGAAGGCAGGCGTCAGCCTCAATCCGCACACGCCGGAGAACGTGATCGAGTATGTGCTCGACCGGCTCGATCTCATCCTGCTGATGACCGTCAACCCGGGATTCGGCGGCCAAGCCTTCATCCCCTCCGTGGTGGAGAAGACCCGCCGCATCCGCCAGATGATCGGCTCCAGGCCGATCGACATCGAGATCGATGGCGGCGTGACCCCGGAAACCGCGCCGCTGGTCGCGGGCGCTGGCGCCAATGTGCTGGTTGCCGGCTCGGCCGTGTTCAAGGGCGGCACGGTCGCCTCCTATGCCGCCAACATCGCCGCCATCCGCGCGGCGTCCGACGCGGCGCTGGCGGCCCATGCGGCTTGAGGCGCTGATCTTCGACGTCGACGGCACACTGGCCGAGACCGAGGAGGCGCACCGGCGCGCCTTCAACGACACATTTGCCGCGTTCGGCCTCGACTGGTACTGGAGCGCGGAAGATTATCGCGTGCTGCTGCGCACCACCGGCGGCAAGGAACGCATGAAGGCGCATGCCGACGCACTCGGCCAGGCCATCGGCGACGAACGCGTCGCGCGCATCCACACTGCCAAGACGGCGCGCTACGGCGAGATCATCGCCCGGCGCGAACTGGCGCTGCGCCCCGGCATCACCAGCCTGATCGCGGTGGCCCGGGAACGCGGCATCCGCCTTGCCGTCGCCACCACCACCAACCGCCCGAATGTCGACGCGCTGATCGAAGCGACCATGGGCAGGGCGGCGGGCGAGGTGTTCGAGGTGATTGCCGCCGGCGACGAGGTCAAGGCCAAGAAGCCGGCTCCCGATGTCTATCTCGCGGCACTCGAACGCCTCGGACTGCCTGCGTCCGCATGCCTGGCGCTGGAGGATTCGCGCAACGGCCTGCGTTCGGCGATGGCGGCGGGAATCGCCACCGTGGTCTCGCCGTCGCGCTATACGTCAGGCGAGGATTTCGCCGGCGCGGTTGCGGTGGTCGGCGAATTCACCGAACTGTCGCTTGACGAGGCGGAGCGGTTCCTGCCCGCCCATTGAACCGAAGGAGAACCTGCCCATGGCCGCCATGCCGCCTGTCTGCGAGTTCGGCTGGATGCCGAAGGATGCCGTCCTGCCAGGAACCGATGGCGGCATTCATTCCGTCCTTGGCCAGGCTGGCCCGAACGGGCTGGTCGTCGCCTTCATCTGCAATCACTGCCCCTACGTGAAGGCGGTGATTGCCCGCATCGTGCGCGACGCCGCCGATCTGAAGAAGGCGGGTGTCGGCTTCGTCGCCATCTCGTCCAATGATGCGGCGGCCTACCCGGAGGATTCCTTTCCCAACATGGCGCGCTTCGCTCGCGAGAATGGTTTCGGCTTCCCCTATCTCTACGACGGGAGCCAGGCGGTGGCGCGAAGCTTCGGGGCTGCCTGCACGCCGGATTTCTTCGGCTTCAATGGTGCGATGGAGCTGCAATATCGCGGTCGCCTCGATGCCAGCCGCAAGGAGGAAGGGCCGGCGGACCTGCGCCGCGATCTCTACGAGGCCATGATGGAAGTGGCACGCACCGGCCAGGGCCCGCGCGAGCAGATTGCGTCGGTGGGTTGCTCCATCAAGTGGAAGGATGCCGGCTGACTTGAGTGGTCGCGGCTGGGTTAAATCGTCGCAATGAGGGCCTGTGAACGGTCAGTACGCGGTTCCGTTTGACCTTTGTCATTGACCTCAACGTCCCATGAACGCATTTTGCGGCAGGAACAGGGATCCGGGCATGGACTTCGAGAGCTTTTTCAAGAGCGAGTTGTCGCGTCTGCACGACGCCGGTAATTATCGCGTTTTTGCCGATCTGGAGCGCCATCGCGGCGGTTTTCCGCGTGCTACGCGCCACCGTGCCGACGGCACCACCCAGGACGTCACCGTCTGGTGTTCCAACGACTATCTCGGCATGGGCCAGAATCCCGCAGTGCTTTCGGCCATGAAGGCGGCGCTCGATCATTCGGGCGCGGGAGCCGGGGGAACGCGCAACATTTCCGGCACCAACCACAATCACGTCATGCTGGAGCATGAGCTTGCCGACCTGCACGGCAAGGACGCCGCGCTGCTGTTCACATCGGGATACGTATCGAACTGGGCCGCGCTCGGCACGCTTGCTGCGAAGATCCCCGGCATCATCGTCTATTCGGATGCCAAGAACCACGCCTCGATGATCGAGGGCATCCGCCATTCGCGCGCCGAAAAGCGGCTGTTCAAGCACAATTCACCGGAAGACCTTGCCCGGCTGATGGCCGCCGACGATCCGAAGGCGCCGAAACTGGTGGCGTTCGAATCGGTCTATTCCATGGATGGCGATGTCGGACCGATCCGGGAAATCTGCGATGTGGCTGACGCGCATGGCGCGCTGACCTATCTCGACGAGGTGCATGCGGTCGGCATGTACGGGCCGCGCGGCGGCGGCATCGCCGAGCGCGAGGGGCTGATGCATCGCCTGTCGGTGATCGAGGGCACACTTGGCAAGGCATTCGGTGTCATGGGTGGTTACATCACCGGCTCGACGGCGCTGATCGACTTCGTCCGCTCGTTCGCCTCCGGCTTCATCTTCACCACCGCGCTGCCTCCGGCGCTGGCTGCCGGAGCGGTGGCCTCGATCCGCCATCTCAAGCAGAGCCAGGACGAGCGCCGCCTGCACCAGGAAAACGTGCGCAAGGTGCGCGCCGGGCTGGACAGGCGCGGCATTCCGCACATGGACAATCCCAGCCACATCGTGCCCGTGCGCGTCGGCGACGCGGCCAAGTGCAAGTGGATCTCCGACATCCTGCTCGACCGGCACGGTATCTATGTCCAGCCGATCAACTACCCGACCGTTCCGGTGAAGACCGAACGGTTGCGCATCACCCCGACGCCGCTGCACACCGATGCCGACATCAGGCACCTGGTGGATTCGCTGAGCGAGTTGTGGTCGCAGTGCGCGCTGTCGCGCGCGGTGGCCTGAACCGAAACAGGACCTTGGTCCCGATCGCGGCGCGCCACGGCGCGCCGTCGTCGTTTCGGCGGAAAATATGCGTCCAACGATGGACAATCGGCCGATTTTGGCCCAAACGCGAGCACAGTCCCGCGCAGGCGGGAGGGCGTCCATCCGCCAGGGAGACAGAGTTGGATTCGTTTGCCCGTGACATCATCGCGCTGATCGCCGGCCGCGCCAAAATCCCCGTCGACGAGATCACCCCCGACACGGCGCTTGCCGAGATCGACATCCAGTCGCTGGACCTGGCGGAAATCATCTTCGACCTGGAGGAGAAGTTCGACATCGTCATCGAACTCAACACCGCCGAGGCGACATCCAGCCTGTCCAATGTCGGTGACATCATCGAGGCGGTCCGCGGCCTGGTCCAGGCCAGGGCCTGACATGGACCGCAAGCGCATCGTCATTACCGGCCTTGGCGGCCTGAGCGCGCTCGGCACCAGCGCCGGCGAGATCTGGCAGTCGATGAAGGACGGGCGTCCCGGCATCGGCGAGATCACCACCACGCCTTTGCACGACCTGAAGCTGCGCATCGGCGCGGAGGTGAAGGTGCTGCCCGAACGCGGGCTTGATCCGCGCCGGATCCAGACCATGGACCGTTTCAGCCTGCTTGCGGTGCTGGCCGCGCTGGAAGCCGTGGCGGATGCCCGGCTCGTCATCGACGCGGGCAACGCCGCGCGCGTCGGCGCGATCATAGGCGCCGGCGTCTCCGGCTTCACGTCGATCGAGGAGGCCTACCGCTCCGTGCTCATCGACGGACGCTCGCGAGCACCGATCCTCACCGTGCCGAAGGTGATGACCGGTGCGCCGGCCGGGCAGGTATCCATGGCCACCGGCGCGAAGGGCCCGGTGTTCGGCGTGACTTCGGCCTGTTCCAGCGGCAATCACGCCTTCGCTGCATCGCTCGACATCCTGCGCGCCGGCCGGGCCGACGTGATGCTGGCTGGCGGCACCGAAGCGCCGCTGGTGTGGGCCGTCCTGAAGGCCTGGGAGGCGCTGCGGGTGACGGCGCGTGAGACCTGCCGGCCGTTTTCGGCCGACCGCGACGGCCTGCTCATCGGCGAAGGCGCCGGGGTTGCCGTGCTTGAGACTCTCGAGCACGCGCTTGCCCGGGGCGCGCCGGTTCTCGCCGAACTGGCCGGCGCCGGCATGACGGCGGATGCCGCGGACATCGTGTCGCCGACGGTCGCGGGACCGGAGGCGGCCATCCGCGCCTGCCTTGCCGATGCCGGCCTGACACCGGCGGACATCGACTACATCAATGCCCACGGCACCGGCACCAAGGCCAACGATGCCATCGAGACGAAGGCGATCCGGACCGTGTTCGGCACGGAGGCGGATCGGGTCTCGGTATCCTCGACCAAGGCGATGCACGGCCATTGCCTGGGGGCTTCGAGCGCGCTCGAACTGATTGCCTGCGTCGGGGCGGTGCGCGACGGCGTGATCCCGCCAACGATCGGCTTCACCACGCCGGACCCGGAGTGTGACCTCGATGTGACGCCCAATTCGGCGCGAACGCGGCCGGTGCGCGCGGCACTTTCCAATGCCTTCGCCTTCGGCGGCACCAATGCGGTGATCGCGGTCAAATCCGCGTGACGCCGATGTCGACGCCAAGCAGGCCATTGCCGCCGGGCGGTGTCCGACCTACATCGACAACACCAAGACGCGGCGCAACAACATGACAAGGGCGAGCGGAATGACCGACCTGTCGAACGTCCCGATCACGCGACGGTGGCCCGCGGCCGATCCGGACCGCATCCAGCTCTACTCGCTGCCCACGCCCAACGGCATCAAGGTCGCGGTGGCACTGGAGGAAACCGGCCTGCCCTACGAGGCGCACCGGGTGGACTTCTCGACCAACGACCAGAAGAGCGCCGAATTCCTGTCACTCAACCCGAACGGCAAGATCCCGGCGATCATCGATCCACACGGCCCTGGCGGCAAACCGATCGGGTTGTTCGAATCGGGCGCCATCCTGCTCTATCTTGCCGACAAGACCGGCACGCTGATTTCGCCGGATCCGGCAACACGCTGGGAAACCATCACCTGGCTGTTCTTCCAGATGGGTGGCATCGGCCCGATGTTCGGCCAGTTTGGATTTTTCCATCACTTTGCCGGCAAAGAGATCGAGGATCCGCGTCCACGCCAGCGCTATCTCGATGAAACCAGGCGGCTCTTGTCCGTGCTCGATGCCCGGCTCGCCGGACGCGACTTCATCGCCGGGGAGGCCTATTCGATCGCCGACATTGCCACCTGGCCCTGGGTGCGCACGCTCGACGCCGTGTACCAGGGCAGCGATGTGCTCGGGCTTGACGCGTTCGCACATGTCGATGCGTGGATGGACCGGTGCATGCAGCGTCCGGCAAGCCGGCGTGGCCTGACGATCCCGGCGAAGCCGCAGGGCTGACCGGACGCTAGCGCGAAATCGAGGCGACCAGACGCGGCCGGTCGTCGCGCGCGCTCTTGGTTTGCCGGCCAATGAAATCGACGATACGCGGGACGATGTCCTTGCGGAAGCGCGACCCGTTGAACACGCCATAATGCCCGACCTTCGGCTGCAGCCAGTGCTGCCGCATGGATTGCGGCAACGAGGAACACAGGCGCTGCGCCGCCTCGGTCTGTCCAGGTCCGGAAATGTCGTCGTTCTCGCCCTCGATGGTCATGAGGGCAGTCGTGCGGATCGCCGAGGGGTCGACCCTTTCGCCGCGATGCATCATCTCGCCCTTCGGCAACGCATGGCGCACGAACACGGTGTCGACCGTCTGCAGGTAGAACTCCGCCGTCAGATCCATGACCGCGAGATATTCGTCATAGAACTCGCGATGCTTTTCGGCAGAATCGCCGTCGTTCTTGACCAGATGCAGGAAAAAATCCTTGTGGGCGATGATGTGGCGGTCGAGATTCATGCCCATGAAGCCGGAGAGCTGCAGGAATCCCGGATAGACATCGCGCATGAAGCCGGGATGCGGGAACGGCACCTGCATGATGACGGTGTCGCGGAACCAGTCGATGCCCTTTTCCTCGGCCAGGCGATTGACCGCCGTCGGGTTGATGCGGGTGTCGATGGGACCGCCCATCAGGATCATCGACGACGGCGCGCATCGGTCGCCACGCGATTCCATCAGCGACACCGCCGCCATCACCGGAACCGAAGGCTGGCAGACGGCCATGACATGGGTATCGGGCCCGAGCAGGCGCACCATCTCGATGACATGGTCGACATAGTCGTCGAGGTCGAAACGGCCTTCGGAGACAGGCACGGTGCGGGCGTCCGCCCAGTCGGTGATGTGAACCTCGGCATGCGGCAGCAGCGCCTCGACGGTACCGCGCAGCAGCGTGGCGTAATGCCCCGACATCGGCGCGACCATCAGGATCTTCGGATCGGGCGCACGCCCGGCCGGCAGCGTCCGCTCGAAATGGACGAGATTGCAGAATGGCCGCGACCAGACCACCTTTTCGGTCACGGCCACCTTGCGGCCGTCGACTTCGGTCGAGGCGAGGCCAAAGGCCGGCTTGGCATAGACGCGCGTGGTGCGCTCGAACAGTTCGGCTGCCGCGGCGACCGAACGGCCGAACGGCGTACGCGACAGGGGATTGACCGGATTGCGGTAGAACAGCCGGGTCGCATCGGCAACCGCCCGCCAGGGCTGCAGCACCGCATGGGTCGCTTCATAGAGGCGATAATACATCCCGTCCCCCTTTGGCCGACGCGAACGACGCGATCGTCGGCCTTTTTGCGTTGCAGTCAGGTTAACCGGGAAATGTTGCAATGCAATACGAAAAAGGGCGGATATGCAGGTTCCACCTGCCGGATCAGTCTGCGCCCTCGACCATGATCATCTGCGCCTCGGCGACGGTCACCCGGATGGCCTTGGCCGCCTGGTACTCGGGCGATTCGTAGCAATCGATGGCGGCCTGAAGCGAGGGAAACTCGATGACGACGTTGCGGGCGCGTTCGGGTCCTTCCATGACCCGCCATGGCCCGCCACGGGCGAGGAACTTCGCGCCGTGCTTCTCGAAGGCGGGTCTCGCGGCGGCGACATAGTCCTTGTAGCGCTCGGGGTCGCGCACATTGACGTGCGCAATCCAGTATCCCTTGGCCATCCGTTCCTCCCTCAGGCCGCGACCGCGGCGATTTCGGCAAGGATAGATTCCGCTGCCGCCCGCCTGTCAACCGCTCCGGTGACCGGCCGGCCGACGACGAGATGCGAGGCGCCGGCGGCAATGGCTGCGGCCGGAGTCATGACCCGTTTCTGATCGCCCCGGTCAGCGCCTGCCGGGCGGATGCCGGGAGTCACCACGGCCATGTCGGCGCCGACGATGGGTCGGATCGCCGCCGCCTCCTCGGCCGAGCAGACCACGCCGCCCATGCCGCAATCATGTGCCTGTCGCGCCCGCAGCAGGGCCAGCGCCACCGGATCGTAAGCATAGCCGGCATCCCTGAGATCAGCGGCATCCATGGAGGTGAGCACGGTGACGCCGAGGAGCGTCAGCGGCGATCCCGCCGCCGCCTTCACCGCCGCGCGCATCGCCTTGGGATAGGCATGCAGCGTCAGCATCGACACGCCCATGCCGACGATGTTGTCCACCGCCTTCTCCACCGTGTTGTCGATGTCGAGGAGCTTCATGTCGAGAAACACCGACGAGCCGCCGGATGCCAGTTCGCGAGCGAAGTCGAGACCGCCGGCGAAGGCGAGCTGGTAACCGATCTTGAAGAAGCGGACCGAAGGGGAAAGCTCGGCGACGATGGCCTCGGCCTCGCGCACGGTCGGCACGTCCAGCGCGATGATCAGGCGTTCGGCCGGGGTCATTCGCCGCGCGCCCGTGCAAACTGCCGCGCCCGCTCGATCAGCGCCTCGCAGACCTGGCCCATGACGGCGCGCGAGCGCGGATCGCGGAATTCGCCGGTATCGTCGAAAGCGTCCCCGGCGTTGGCGACCGAGCATTGCGGCGAAACAACCTCGCCGCCGACATGGATGAGCACGGCGCGCAGATGATTGATGGCGCGAATGCCGGCGAACGGGCCGCTCGACGACGACGCGATGGCGAATGGCCGGCCCGGATAGGGTTTCAACGGCCTGGCGCCATCCTTCGACACACGGCTGACCCAGTCGATGACGTTCTTGAGCAACGGCGGCAGCGAGGCGTTGTATTCCGGGGTGACGATGAACACGCCGTCATGGCCGGCGATGTGGCGGGCAAGCCGCAAGGCGTTGTCAGGTATGCCCTTCTCCGCCTCGAGGTCCTCGTCCATGATCGGCAGCGGATAATCGTCGAGCGAGATCCGCGTGACCGCGGCGCCGGCGAGCGCCAGCACGCGGGCGGCGTTGTCGGCAACCCGGCCGGACAACGCGCCGGCGCGCACCGATCCGGCAAAGACGAGAATGGACGGCTGCGGCATGGTGTTCCTTTCGCAGGGCGCCCGGCGCCTATTCGCCGGACAGGCCGAAGAAATCCTTGAACCGGTCGAAGAAGCCGGCGGAATGCGGGGAATTCTCGGTGGACGACAGTTTCTCGAATTCCTCCAGCAGCTCGCGCTGGCGCCGCGACAGGCTCTGCGGCGTCTCAACCTCGACCTGGATGTAGAGGTCGCCCATCTGCGGCTGGCGCATGACCGGCATGCCCTTGCCCTTCAGCCGGAACTGCCGGCCACCCTGCGTGCCCTCGGGCACCTTGACCCGGGTCTTGGCGCCATCGAGCGTGGCGACCTCGAACGAGCCGCCGAGGGCAGCCGACACCATCGACAGAGGGACCTTGCAGTAGAGATCGGCGCCGTCGCGCTGGAAGATGTCGTGGGGTTTCAGCGACAGGAAGATGTAGAGGTCCCCGGCCGGGCCGCCGCGCAGGCCGGCCTCGCCCTCGCCGGCCAGGCGAATGCGCGTGCCGTCCTCGATGCCGGCGGGAATGTTGACGGAAAGCGAGCGCTCCTGGCGCGTGCGCCCCTGGCCGCCGCACTTGCCGCAGGGATCCTTGATCGTCTGGCCAAGCCCGTTGCAGGACGGGCAGGTGCGCTCGACGGCGAAGAACCCGGAAGCCTGCCGCACCCGGCCGGAGCCGCCGCACATGGCGCAGGTCTGCGGCTTCGTGCCGGCCTTGGCGCCGGATCCCGAACAGGTCTCGCAGGCGATCGTCGTCGGCACGCGGATCTGTGCCGTCTTGCCCTGGAAGGCCTCCTCGAGCGTGATCTCCATGTTGTAGCGCAGGTCGCCGCCGCGCTCGCGCCCGTTCGGATTGCGGCGCTGCCGGCCGCCCATCATGTCGCCGAACAGATCCTCGAAGATGTCGGCGAAACCGCCGGCACCGCCAAAACCGGAGAAGCCCCCGCCGGGCCCGCCGCCGCCATTCTCGAACGCGGCATGACCAAAACGGTCGTAGGCGGCGCGCTTCTGCGGATCGGACAGGACCTGATAGGCCTCGTTGAGTTCCTTGAACTTCTTCTCGGCTTCCGGATTGTCGGGGTGGCGGTCGGGATGACACGCCATGGCGCTCTTGCGGAAGGCACTCTTCAGCGCCGCCTCGTCCGCCTTGCGGTCCACACCGAGCGTTTCGTAATAATCAGCCTTGGCCATGCCGGCGTCCCGTCATCCCCCATTCCCCGGCGATGCGGCGACCGGTGTCGTGGCGTGGCTCGCACCGGCGCCGGAACCGTCCCGCGATCGACAGGGAAAGGCCAGCCATCCTTCAGGGATGGCCGGCCTCCTGTCCACCGTCACGCGCTCTTCTTCTTGCCGTCCTCGTCGAGTTCCTCGAAGTCGGCGTCAACCACGTCGCCGTCAGCCTTGGCTTCGCCGCCGGCCGCCTCTTCAGCCTGCGCCGCCTCGTACATGGCCTGGCCAAGCTTCATGGACGCTTCGGCGAGCTTGTCGGTCTTTTCCTTGATCGCGTCGGCGTCCTCGCCCTCGAGCGCCGTCTTCAGCGCCGCGATGGCATCGGCGATGGCAGTGCGGTCGGCCTCGCCAACCTTCTCGCCATACTCCTTGAGCGATTTCTCGGAGGAATGGACCAGGGCCTCGCCCTGGTTGCGGGCCTCCACGACCGCGCGGCGCTTCTTGTCCTCCTCGGCGTGGCTCTCGGCGTCCTTGACCATCTTCTCGATGTCGGCGTCCGACAGGCCGCCCGAGGCCTGGATGCGGATCTGCTGTTCCTTGCCGGTACCCTTGTCCTTGGCCGACACCTGGACGATGCCGTTGGCATCGATGTCGAAGGTCACCTCGATCTGCGGAACGCCGCGCGGCGCCGGCGGGATGCCGAGCAGGTCGAACTGGCCGAGCAGCTTGTTGTCGGCTGCCATCTCGCGCTCGCCCTGGAAGACCCGGATGGTGACCGCCTGCTGATTGTCGTCGGCGGTGGAGAACACCTGGCTCTTCTTGGTCGGGATGGTGGTGTTGCGCTCGATCAGGCGCGTGAACACGCCGCCGAGCGTCTCGATGCCGAGGGAGAGCGGCGTGACGTCGAGCAGAAGCACGTCCTTGACGTCGCCCTGCAGCACGCCGGCCTGGATGGCCGCGCCAATGGCGACGACCTCGTCCGGATTGACGCCCTTGTGCGGCTCCTTGCCGAAGAAGGCCTTCACCACTTCCTGGATCTTCGGCATGCGCGTCATGCCGCCGACGAGCACGACCTCGTCGATCTCGCCCGGCTTCATGCCGGCGTCCTTGAGCGCTGCCTTGCAGGGCTCGATGGTGCGCTGGACGAGATCGTCGACCAGGCTCTCGAACTTGGCGCGGGTGAGCTTCATCGTCAGATGCTTCGGCCCGGAGGCGTCGGCGGTAATGAAGGGCAGGTTGATCTCGGTCTGCGAAGCCGAAGACAGCTCGATCTTGGCCTTCTCGGCCGCTTCCTTGAGGCGCTGCAGCGCCAGCTTGTCGCCGCGCAGATCGATGCCCTGGTCCTTCTTGAACTCGTCGGCAAGATAGCTGACGAGCCGCATGTCGAAATCCTCGCCACCGAGGAAGGTGTCGCCATTGGTCGACTTCACCTCGAACACGCCGTCGCCGATCTCGAGCACGGAAATGTCGAACGTGCCGCCGCCGAGGTCATAGACCGCGATGGTCTTGCCTTCCTTGCGGTCAAGCCCGTAGGCGAGCGCGGCGGCCGTCGGCTCGTTGATGATGCGCAGCACGTCGAGGCCGGCGATGCGGCCGGCATCCTTGGTGGCCTGGCGCTGGGCGTCGTTGAAGTAGGCAGGAACCGTGATGACGGCCTTCTCGACCTTCTCGCCGAGATAGGCTTCCGCAGTTTCCTTCATCTTCTGCAGGATCATGGCGGAAACCTGCGAGGGCGAATATTTCGATCCGCTCGCCTCGACCCAGGCATCGCCATTGCCACCGGCGACGATCCTGTAGGGAACCAGCTTCTTGTCCTTCTCGACCATCGGATCGTCGTAGCGCCGGCCGATGAGGCGCTTGACGGCGAACAGCGTTCCCTCCGGATTGGTGACCGCCTGGCGCTTGGCCGGCTGGCCGACCAGGCGCTCGCCGTCGCCGGAAAAGGCGACGATGGAGGGCGTCGTGCGCGCGCCTTCGGAATTCTCGATGACCTTGGCGTCCTTGCCGTCCATGACGGCGACGCAGGAGTTGGTCGTACCCAGATCGATGCCAATGACCTTGGCCATGATGTCGTCTCCTTTTGGCGGCCCGCCCGAACCCTCACCGAGGCGTTTGTTGGGCGACCCCTATACTCACCTTTCCCGTGCGTTTCCGGCGTTCCGGCCGGTCCTGCCCGGGGTCGCGGCGTATATAAGAACGGTGCTTTTGCCATGCAAGCGCAACCGGCGCCGGATCGGCCCCCTGGCAAACGCCCGCCGATGGGCCATATTGACGCCATGACCGCGACCCTCGATCTCATCGAACAACGCCGCCACTCCTGGCTGAACACGATGCACACCTGGCTGCTGGCCGGTGGCAGTCTGGCGCTGCTGGCGCTGACCGCATGGGCGTTCGGCGGAGTGACGGGCCTTTTCTGGGCAACCGCCTTCGGTGTTGTCGCCATGGCGATGGCGCTGCGGGTCAGCCCGCGCATGGTGCTCAACATGTACAAGGCGCGCCCGGTCAGCCGCGCGGAGTTTCCCGCCGGACTGCGGCTGATGGAGGAACTGGCACGCCGGGCCGGCCTTCCGGCAACGCCGGAGCTCAACGTGATCCCGTCCGAACTCGTCAACGCCTTCGCTGTCGGACGGCGCGACAATTCCGCCATCGCGGTGACGGACGGACTGCTGCGCCGTCTGACGCACAGGGAACTGGCCGGCGTACTTGCCCACGAGATGTCGCACATCGCGCACGAGGATCTGAAGGTGATGGCATTTGCCGACATGGTGTCGCGTTACACCTCGGCGATGTCGACCTTCGGTTTCCTGTCGCTGCTGTTCAACCTGGGCGGGCTTGCCGGCGGATTCGGGCCGCAGATGCCGTGGTTCGCGGTGATCCTGCTGTTGGTGGCACCGACCATCGGCGGCCTGCTGCAGATGGCGCTGTCGCGCACGCGCGAGTTCGATGCCGATCTCGGCGCCGCCGGGCTGACGGGCGATCCGGACGGGCTTGCCTCGGCGCTTGCCAAGCTGGAGCGCATGCAACGCCGGCAATGGGAGGGGCTGGTGCTGCCGGGGTCGCGCATTCCCGACCCGTCGATCCTGCGCTCGCATCCCAGGACCGAGGAGCGCGTAGCCCGGCTGATGGCGCTCAAGGGTGGCTCGCGCGATGGCGCCGACGGCGAAACCGTGCGGCAGTCGGGCGTACCGCACATTCGCGCCACCGCGCCGCTGGCACTGGCCGGAGACGACAGCACCGAGCCCTGCTGCGCCGACAGCCTTAGCCGCCCGGACGGCCGGCCGCGGATCAGGATTTCCCGCGGCGGCGTGTGGTGGTGAGCAGGGTCAGACCGCGACCCATCCGCCGCTGCGGCCGGCCTTGTAGATGGCGTCGATGACCTTCTGGTTGGCCTTCGACGATTCCAGCGGGTATGCCGTGCCCTTGCCCTTGCAGGCGCGGACGAATTCCTCGCACTGCAGCCGGTACTGGTTGACGCCCGAGAAGCGGAAGATGCGGGTCTCGTGATGATCCTGTCCGGACAGACGCACTTCGTCGCCCTCGTAGAGGTTGGAATTGAACGGCGATGACACCTCGATGAAGCCCTTGTCGCCGTGGAACGCCATGGTCTGGCGATTGGCGAGCTGCGTCGACAGGTAGAAGGCCAGCTCGAAATCGCCGAAATCGGCGCGGACCGAGGCATACCGATCAGTCTTGAACTTCGGATCGTACTCGACGATTGCCTGCAGGCGCGTCGGCTCCCTGCCGGTGACGAAGCGGGTGGTCACGGTCGGGTAGACGCCGATGTCGGGGATGACGCCACCGCCGAGCGCCGGCACGTTGCGCATGTTGTTCGGATCGACATTGAAATAGGTGAAGGCGCCGTCGACCTGGCGCAACCGCCCGATGGCACCGGACGCAATGAGGTCCCGGACCTTCATCCATTGCGGATGGTAGGTGACCATGAAGGCCTCCGACACGACGACGCCGGCCTTGTCGCGCGCCGCGATCAGCCGGTCCACATCCTTCGCCTTCAGCGCGATGGGCTTCTCGCACAGAACGTGCTTGCCGGCCTTCGCCGCCTTCACGGTCCATTCGACATGGAGGTCGGTGGTCAGCGGGATATAGACGCCGTCGATGGCATCGGAGGCCAGCATGGCCTCGTACGAGCCGAAGGCGTGCGGGGCGCCGACCGATTCGGCCAGCGTCCTCGCCTTCTTCAGGTCGCGGCTGGCGATGGCTGCAACGTTGCCGTTCTCCGATTGCTGGATCGCCGGAATGACGTGCTCGCGGCCGATCTTGGCGGTGGACAGGATACCCCAGCGAAACATGTCGTTCTCCCTCTGATCAGCACAACCTAAGCCGCGGCAATGCCGCGGAAAAGCCCGATTCGGTTCATTGCACATTCAGCCGGACGAAGCGAAGGTGATCACGGACCGGCGGATGTCGTTCACGGATCGAACGTCCGGCCTTCACCGGTTCTGCCGGGGCGCACGCGACAGACCTGCTTCAACACGGAGAATGACCATGGATCGCCGCCTTTTCCTGACCGGCCTGACCGGACTTGCCATCGCGCCGTTCGCGCCCGTTGCCGCCGAAGCGGCCAACTGGGTGCATCTGGGCACCCGCCGCGTCCGCGCGATTGCCGATCATGACCGCATCACCGTCGGCTCGAGCGCCGGTACCTTCAACGCCATCCGCCTGAAGGTGCGCGGCAACGACCTGCTGCTCTATGATCTCGACATCCGCTTCGGCAATGGCGGCCACCAGAACGTGCACACGCGGCTGTTCATTCCGCAGGGCGGCCAGACGCGCATCATCGATCTCGACGGTACCGACCGCAACATCCGCTCCGTGGCCTTCACCTACGGCAAGCCGATCAACTGGCGCGGCTCGACCTATGTGGAGTTGTGGGGCCGGCGCTGATCGCGGCCGCCGCGGTTGGGGGCACGCGAACCGCGGTTCGCGTGCCGTACCGGCTCAGGTGCGCAGCGTGCCGCCGGTCGCCTTGGCCACCGCGTCGACAATTTTCCTCGACAGCGCCTCGAAATCGGTCTCGGCGAGCGTGCGCTCCACCGGCTGGATCGTGATCTCCAGCGCCAGCGATTTCCGGCCCTCGCCGACACCGGCGCCTTCGTAGAGATCGAAGACGGAGACACCGGCAATGAGCGCCTTGTCGGCGCCGGAGGCCGCCTTCATCACGGCAGCCGCCTCGACGGAGCGGTCAACGATGAAGGCGAAATCGCGCCGCACCGCCTGGAAGGGCGACAAGGCCAGTTTCGGCTTGGTGCGGGTCGGCTTGCGCTTGCCCTCCGGCACGGCGTCGATGAACACTTCGAAGCCGGCAAGCGCGCCCGACACGTCGAGTGCCTCGAGCGTGTGCGGGTTGAACTCGCCGAAGGTGCCGAGCATCAACGGCCCGAGGCGGATCGTGCCGGACCGCCCGGGATGATACCAGGCCGGGCCGCCGGCCTCGACCTGCAGGCGCTCCACCGGCGCGCCGGCGGCTTCGAGCGCGGCAAGCGCATCGGCCTT
>WPCK01107021.1_pt1 | contig 28996 bp, 35 predicted proteins | sample 5399851 | NCBI WGS metagenome assembly WPCK01 (sample SAMN12869471, study PRJNA574797) | sludge metagenome | isolation source: wastewater treatment of pH11 | place: China:Beijing | collected 2019-05-20 | reverse complement strand
TAGGTATCATTTTGCCTGTATACGCGATGTTATATCACAAGCTATTTTCAAACCGCCAATATGGAATCTATCTTTCCGTCTTGAGTCTTGTGTTGTGTATGCTAGCCATATACTTTCAAATGGTCTATCAGAATTATTTGATTGAAATCAATGATATATCTGCATTGCTCGATACCAATGGAGCCGCAACTCTTATTTCAGGAGTTCTTCTTGTTGTAACATTAGCTATCAATGTTACTTCTCTATATGTGAATCATCGTCAAAAAGATTGAAAGAGGTAACTATGAAACAAATCATCACCATTCAGCATACCCAATCTATCCATCATACCAATGGTATGGTAGGTTCTTGGACGGATTTGCCACTATCCGAACTGGGATTAATTCAAGCGGATAACATAGGCATTAAATTATCAAAACTTCTCGAAGGAAAAAATGTAGTCATGTACTCATCCGATTTACTAAGAGCTAGGCAGACAGCGGAGATTGTGGGCAAGCATCTGGGAGTGAATCCAAGTTTGCACCATGAACTCAGAGAACGTAATTTAGGAAAATGTGTGGGTAAATCCGTCGCCTGGTTAAGAGAAAATATGGAAGTTCAGGAAAGAACCATCGATGATCGCATGTTCAGTGATGCGGAAAGTCGAAGAGATGAATGGAATCGTCTCTTACCATGGTTTGAACAGATGATGAATGATGAAACTGAAGTTGTTATCATCGTATCACACGGGGATTTGCTTAGCATTTTCAATGCCATGTGGTTGGGGTTAGATGTAGAATCACTCAATCAATTTGAACTCTTTGGATTGGCAGGTGGAGTCTCGTTTCTTCAAAAGACTGATCAGGGAAAAAGAATGATTCGTAGGTTAGGTGACCTCTCATTTATTCAATGATCATCAAAAACAATCACCAAGATAACTGCGTGATTGTTTTTTAATTCAAGATAATCTTAAGTAAAGAAATTATGTATTGATCTGCAGTAAGTTCAAATAGAACTTCCTTAGCATATGAGGGACGATCGGTGATAATACTGTTTACTCCCAATCGACTCATTCGCTCGATTTCTCCACGTGAGTTTACGGTCCATACCAGAATCTTCTTATCAGCCTGATGAATCTGTTCCACGATGGATTGAGTTACAAAAGTAGATCTCATACTCATCATATCAATCAGAGGATTGGCAAGAAGTGCGGGTGTGATACGATATGTGATGTAACCAGTCTGAAGATTCGGATTTAGCTCTTTGGCTATTTCAAGGCAACTCAAACAAGTTGATGTGAGAACCACCTGATATTGCATATCAAATTCATCAATCAAAGCAACCAAATCCGGGATCACATAAGACTGATTTTCAGTGAGCTTTAAGTCAAGATTTAACCCAACCCGACCTTTGGTAAGCTCGAGTGCTTCTCTTAGGGTGGGAATGGTTGTCCCACGAAACTGCTCATGAAGCCAAATTCCAGCATCAAGTGCTGTCGCAGTTTCAACGGATACCTGCGAAATCGACTGATTGACACCTGTAGTGCGACGTAGATTATCATCATGAAGCAAGACGAATTCATCATCCAATGTAACGCGCACATCCACTTCCACATAATCAGTATAGACTTCAATCGCACGCTCAATCGCAACAAGCGTATTTTCTGGAAAGTTATAAGAGTATCCACGATGTGATGTTACAGTAATTTGATCAAATGAGATTGCTTGAAGCAAAGAGCCATTCCTTAAAATTCCAATATAGGCATACAAATTAAATGATAGTAGCATCACCAGTAATAACGCGAAAAGTTTTCTAGATGGAGCAGCAAGAAAAAAGCGTATGGTCATTTTTGGTTGATTTATGACTTCTTCCTCAGGGAGTTCAAGAGACTTAGAGTTAAGAATCATGTATAGCGCATAATGAAGTGAAACACTGACCACAAACAGTAGAATTGAATAGAACTGATTCATATGGTTCAAGAGTGACATAAAGGCAGCAATAGCATACATTCGTGGAACAAATAAGGAAATCAGAAGGATCATGATGATTAGAGCCATGATGTATAAAAGAATGAAAGTAATCCCCTGCACAACATTCCATAATGCATGTTTCTTCAGCAGAAAACCTTGTTTTCGATTCACAAACAATACTGCGGTCAGATAGACACCTAAAACCAATCCCCAGATGATTTGCGATGAGGTTTCGAAGATGAGATATCGTAGAAACGTGCTATTTCTAAGTGAAAAGACAAGTAGTGGTAGATTAAATGAAATCATAAGAATCCAAACGGTTAAAAAATATCTGATATTGAAGGAAGTGATTGCTTTAAAAGTGAGCATAGCACTGGAGTAGAGAAGACTAAACCCTCGAATTTTTAATTTATGATGCTTTAAATAGAAATATTCTTTAAGAAAAAAATCTTCAAACATAATAAAAACACTCAGAATCAAAAAGTTTAGTACGAAGAAAAAGATTGATACCGGATTTAATATGAATCGAGGAAACGTAGATAAAGATAGGTATCGGATACCAGCTGTTGTAAGAGAAAGCTCGAAACTAAAATTGAATAATGGGACAAGAACCAATACGCCAAAAGTGATAATCAACAGTTGAGACAGAATTAATACATAGTTTTGGTGGGTGACTAGAAAGAATACATTTCTTACATAGTTGCGTTGTTTTCCTTTTTGCGTATACGTCCTCTCCTTTCTACGTTTCATCATTGTGTATAATCCAATTTTAACACGAAATGTATATTCAGTGAAAATCAAATGTTCAGATTCTACTGTAAATATGGAAATTTTTGCGATAAAATTCAGATAGTCGATTTCAATCTGTTTATTAAAAATGGGCAGGTCAAAAAAGAAGAAAAATAATAAAGTAGTTAAACGAGTAAGATAAGAAGGAGAAATAAAATGAAACTAGCCACATATAATATTTGGAACTCATCAAGAGGATTTCCCATGCGTGAAGCTCATATGATTGAGCAATTGCAAAAGATAGATGCGGATATTTGTTTTCTTCAAGAAGTTTCCAGTGATGCCTTAGCTCAGAAAATTCAGGAGTCCTTAGGCTATCCTTATGGCTGTTTTGAATCTCATATCGGACGAGTTATTGAAGTTGAGCCGTGGAAAGGCACGGAGGGATTGGCGATACTGAGTCGATATCCGATTGAATCTGTTGAAATGATGGAATATGCTCAGATTGTGACTTTGAGTATGAATCATAAGCAGATTACATGCATCCATGTACATTTGCCATGGGATAGTGTAATTGCTCAGGAACAAACCATCATAAAACTCATTCGGAAAGTTGAATCCATTCCATCCGACTATCAGTTGATTGTGGGTGATTTCAACTGTGGTGAATCCTCGAGTGTTCATCATTTTTTAAAGGGATATCGAAGTTTAAATCATGCGGAAGTGAATCGATACTGGACTGATCTTGCGGAAGTGGCACAGGAGTTTCTTAACAGAAAGAAACGACCGACACTTGATTTGAGTCATAATCCACGATGGAAACACAATGTAGTCACAGATATCAGTGCGCGCGTTGATTGCATCTTTCTTAAAGACAGCTTTCCAAATGAATACCTACGATTAGCTGACTTTCAAATGTTTGGGGAAGAAATCTATGATTCCACCCAGCTTTGCGCGAGTGATCACTATGGTATTTGGGTCGAACTTGAGTTTCCAACCTAAAATTAAGATATTTGTAGTTTTCCTCCTTGTCAATCCATATGAAATAAATCATAATAGTAGTTGAACTATCTAATGAAAATTCTAGGTGGATTTGTAGAAGTAAACGACATAATGAATGAGTAGGAGGAAGCAGATATGGAATATTTGTTTATTTGTTATCCAAATTGTAGCACCTGTAAAAAGGCAGAATCATGGTTAAAGGATCAGGGTATTGAGTTTGCAAAGCGAAATATCAAAGAAGATAATCCATCAGTTTCGGAGCTGAGCCAATGGTTAAACATGAGTGAGTTACCCATTCAGAAGTTTTTCAATACAAGTGGAAAATTATATCGCGACCATGATGTGAAGACGAAGTTAACCTTTCTATCAGAAGAAGAGTTAGTTGACCTTTTGGCGAGTGATGGTATGATGGTCAAACGTCCCATTCTAGTATCAAGCGATAAAGTGCTTGTCGGGTTCAAAGAAGTTTTCTGGAATCAAGAACTACTGAAATAGCTTTAATATATCAGAATTATCCTCTTTTCTGAATGTGCAACTGACAGTTGCGCATTTGTCATGTGCACTTGGTAGCCTTTTTTTTATGGTTTGTGTAAACTTAAGTCATATTGTAAAGGAGATATCGTAATGAACCTAGGTGAAAAAATCCAGTATTTTAGAAAGAAGATGAATCTATCTCAGGAGCAGTTAGCTGAACAATGCAATTTCACAAGACAAGCAGTATCAAAGTGGGAGCTGAATGAATCTGTTCCGGATGTTGATAAGATTATCCAACTTAGTCGTGTGTTCAATGTTTCGACAGATGACATCATCTTAAAAGAGCCTTTAGAGTCGAACATGAATCAGGAGTTTTATATTAAGAAAGCAAAAATCAATCAGTTGATGATTGCTGCGACTGCGTTGAATATATGTGGAATGATATTTGGTTTGTTTTACCGAGAGAAAACGTATGAAACAGTGTTTCATCTGGCTGTTATTTTGCAGGTACTAAGTATTCTGCTGTTCGAATTTTTTCTTCAAAGAGTGCGAAATGAAAATCACGATTCAACACGAAAGGTTTTCTACTCTTTAAATCTACTGATATTTTGGGTGAGTCCTTCATTTTCCCTTTCGTCACTCGCATGGAGTTTAACCGTGATATTGTTTGAAATACTTGCATTCGAAAGTATCATGACAGTATTTAACTTGTCACAGTTGATCATCTATGGAACACTTTGCTTAATGTCATATACAGTACTCTTTCTTTTCATGACCAAGAAGAAAAGGCATACGTTTAATACCGATTGAATTTTAACAGGAGATATCATAATGAACCTTGGTGAAAAAATCCAACATTACAGAAAGAAGATGAATCTATCTTCAAAGCAGTTAGCTGAACAATGCAATGTCACAAGACAAGCAGTATCAAAGTGGGAACTGAATGAATCTGTTACGGATGTTGATAAGATTATCCAACTTAGTCATGTGTTCAATGTATCGACGGATGATCTTTTGTTTGACTCAAAAAAGCAACTGCATGCAAATACATCTAAACCATGGTCAATTGATAAAGTAAATCAGATGATAGTTTTATGCACTGGAATGAATGTGATTGGGATGGTGCTCATCCTGTGGTATCAGAACTACGTGTTTGATACGATATTTAAGGTAGCGCTCATGGTTCAGGTCATTAGTATTATTTTGCTTGAGTTTCTGATGTATAAAGTGGACAGTAAAGATAGAAATTCAGTTCGCAAAATGTTCTATGGGTTTAATCTGTTTGTTTTCTGGGTAGGGCCTGCATTGCTACTCAGAATGATTGGCTTTCCCGTGTTATCCTATGTGGTAAATCGATTTCAGATTAGGGGGATCATGTCACTGTTCTATTTATCTCAGTTTTTGATTTATGGATTCCTGTGTGCGTGTTCGATGATTATCATAAAGAGGGTATTGAAAATACAAGAATGACTAAATTACTTCACACCGTGTGAGGTTTTTTATTTTCTATGTTCAATCTTTGATGTATACTTTTAATAAGGATAAGTGAGGTAGATGATGGAAACTTGGGAGTATGTCTTAAAGAAATTTTTAAACGAAATCCATCTAAGAGATGATCTTGTGGGTGTACTGGTTTGCGGAAGCTATGTTACTGGAAATCCAAGCAAGCACAGTGATTTGGATGTTCATCTGATTCTGGCAGATACAGTAGAGTATAGAGAACGAGGAAACCGGCGTATCGACGGACTGCTTATTGAATACTTTGCGAATCCACCTAAGCAGATTCGGCAGTATTTTAAGGAAGACTATCAGTCCATTGACCCTATGTCACATACACAATTTGCGACGGGGAGAATTCTTCAGGATGCTACAGGTGTTGTAGCGAAACTTAAGGAAGAAGCTGAAGAGATGCTAAAGCAAAAATACAATGATGTGACGATTCCATTGAGTCCAATCCATGCGTATGCTATCTGGGATAAACTTGATGATCTGCAGGATGCCTATGAGATTCACCGTGAAGACTTTGATTTCATATTTTATACAAATCTTGATTTTTTGCTTTCTACATACATGAAGTTAATTAAACATCCATACAATACAAAGACGATATGTGGAAAAATCACAAATGAAAATGTAAGACGAAAGTATCTTCTGGAAGAGTTGCCGGATAAGCAAGTTTCTGAATTGATTCATCAGTGTATTACCTCTAGAGATCAAAAGATGCGGCTCGATGCCTATCAGAGTCTAACTAAGATCATCTTGGATTTAATGGGTGGTTTCGATATTGAAACCTTCACATTTCGAAGTGATTGTCAGATGGATGCGGATGTATAAGAGTCAGGTTAAGTTAATATCAAGGAAAGGAAGTGAATCTATGTGGACATGTCCAACATGCAATCGTATATTTACAAAAAATGAGCAATCCCACTACTGTTCAACCACAATCAGCAGTATTGAACAATACATTTTAGAACAACCTACACACATTCAACCAATCCTCAATGAAGTATCTGAGGCGATTAAAGCGGTGCTACCGGATGTTGTGGAAAAGATTTCCTGGAGAATGCCAACCTATTGGAAGGATCATAATATCATCCACTTTGCGGCCTTCAAGAATCATCTTGGGGTATACCCAGGCCCTTTAGCCATTGAAGTTTTTGCACAAGAGCTCAAGCCATATAAAACAAGTAAAGGTGCGATTCAGTTTCTGTATAAGCAACCAATTCCTATCGAACTCATTGCAAACATAGCTCGATGGTGTTATGAAACGGGAAATCATCACTAATGGAAAGTAACACTACCGGTAAAATTGAGCTCACGTTGCTCAAAGTGATCATGGCTTTATTCTTTGCTATCATTAGTCTATTGGCTATCTTTGTCTATCCCAATCTACTTGATTTTTACCCATCGATGCAACCTCAGATAAGACCACATATATACCTTTTTATCGTGGGTTTGTATGGTCAATCGTTTGCATGGTTGCTATTCATCTTGGTCTTAAGCCAATTACTTACCAAACTATACGTAAAATTGGACATTGTTAAGGAGATAAGAAGACTTTCCGTCCTTCTAATATGGAATACTGGTTTCAGCTTTCTGATACTTCCTTTGGTATATGTTGTGGCGGAGGCAGACGATGCACCAGGCATCATATTCGTTGCAGGGTTATATGTACTATTTCACTTTGGATTGTATGTCCTTCACCGTTTTTTGTGTAAAGCTACTCTTTGTAGAAAAAGTTGGCTAAATATGATATAATCAAGAACGTTAACTATGTAAGGGAGGTGCAGGTTTGAATAACATTATTTCAAAGTTTAGGGAAGTCTTTTTTTCCGTACTTCCAATCACATTGATTGTTGTGTTTTTGCACTTTACCTTAACTCCCATGGAGCTTCCGGTACTTCTACGGTTTATCATTGGATCCGTTTTTGTAGTTATTGGTTTGACGTTGTTTTTACTTGGAGTCGATTTAGGTATTGTCCCATTAGGTTCCTATACAGGTGAATCTTTGTCCAAAACAAACAAACTCTGGATAGTCTTGGGTGCTGGTGCTATTCTCGGTTTCTTTATATCGATTGCGGAGCCGGGGCTACTGGTACTTGCCAACCAGGTAGGATTTGTGACATCCGGACAGATCTCTGGAGTAAGCATTCTTATTTTTGTGTCCTTGGGTCTGGCAGTCATGATTGCGGTGGGATTCTTGAGAATATTTTATAATATTCCTATATTTAAACTGCTTATAGCCTTTTACGCACTTATCTTCATTCTTTCGCTTTTTACTTCCAGGGAATTTCTAGCCATTGCCTTTGATGCCTCTGGTGCAACAACGGGAATTCTGGCAGTACCCTTTATCTTATCGCTGTCCGTAGGTATTTCCAAACGTAAGAAAGATAGTAAAGCTTCTGAAAAAGATAGTTTTGGACTGGTTGCGATTGCATCGATTGGTGCAATTATTGCTGTGATGATTATTGGGATTTTCTCAAATACACAATCATTTAATGCACAACTTGAAGTGTCGTTAAACGAGTCGTCTTCCTTGATTCAACCATATCTGGATGTGCTTGGCCTAAACATCCGAGATAGTTTTATGGCTATTATGCCTTTGCTTGTCATACTTCTTTTCCTACAGAGATTTGTATTTAAGCTTCGAAAGAAGGAAATGAGAAAACTCATCACGGGATTCATCTTTGCTTTCGCAGGTTTATTACTTTTCTTTATTGGTGTAAATACTGGATTTATGGATGTGGGTACCTTTGTGGGAAGCACACTTATTACACACTCAAACCGAATCTATGTGATACTCTTTGGATTTATTCTTGGTGTGGTCACCATTTTGGCAGAGCCAGCAGTCTATGTATTAACTCATCAGATCGAAGATGTAACAGCAGGGTATGTTAAACGTAAGGCAGTACTTATACCCCTTGCTATTGGGGTTGGATTGGCGGTCGCATTATCTGTATTACGAGTACTTGTCCCAGCGATTCAGCTGTGGCATTATTTACTTCCAGGGTATATAATAAGTATGGTTTTAATGTTCTTTACACCAAAACTGTTTATAGCTATCGCATTTGATGCGGGAGGGGTAGCTACGGGTCCTGTAACTGCAACTTTTATTCTTGCATTTATTCAAGGGGCCGCACATGCATTTGAAGGTGCAGATCTACTCGTTGATGGATTTGGAATGATTGCCATGGTTGCCATGATGCCAATTATTACACTTGAAATCCTAGGGTATTTCTATGGTTTATCAACTAGAAAAAAAGGAGTCAAGCAACATGGTTAATCTATCGAAAAATCCATTTGAGCTTCTCTTCGTCATAGTCAATGATGGTTTAGGAAGCAAAGTTTTATCTAAAGCAAAAGAAAAAGGAATAACTGGAGGAACGATCCTGTATGGAAAGGGAACGGTGTCAAATCCAATCCTCAATTTCTTCTCTCTCTACGACGAAAAAAAGGAAATCGTTCTTATGGGTTCCAACCATCAGATTACAGATGATGTCATTCATCATTTGGATAAGGTGTTTCATTTTAAAAAGCCAAATCATGGGATCGCATTTTCTATCCATACCTGTGATATTCTTGGCTCACGTTGCAATCTGCGTGATGAGGCAACGGAAATAGGAGGTCATCAAACACTTATGTACCAGTTTATCATTACTATTGTCAATCGGGGAAAAGCTGAGGATGTCATCGATGCCGCAAAAGAAGCCGGTTCAAAAGGTGGCACCATCATTAATGCCCGGGGATCAGGCATTCATGAAACCTCTAAATTATTCAATATGGAAATTGAGCCGGAGAAGGAAATTGTCATGATTCTTTCGAAAGTCGAAACCGTTGACCATATTGTTTCGAATATTGTGAAGAAGCTTGATTTAGATGAACCGGGAAATGGCATCATCTTTGTTCAGGATGTTCACCATGCCTATGGAATTCATGATTAAAAGCATCATACGGTGCTTTTTTTTATGAGTTGTGCATTTATTTCTCTAAAGATTAAACTGTGATATGATTTCCATATATAAATGGAGGTCACTATGAAACTAGGTGTAATTATTGAAACAAAAGAGTTTGAAAAATCATGGAATGCCATGAGGTTTGCGGTTACTGCAAAAAAAGCAGGACATGAAGTCAAAGTGTTTCTAATGGGTGAAGCTGTTGAAATTGAGCATCTCACTCACGAAAAATACAACGTATCAGAACAGGTTCAGAAATTCTTTGAATTAAAAGGAGAAATCCTAGCCTGTGGAACCTGCCTGACATCAAGAAACATGGAAGGTAGCGAAGTATGTCCTATTTCAACCATGATGGATTGTGTTCAAATGGTGGAATGGGCAGACAAAACAGTAACATTCTAAAGAAAATCACGCATTCATGTGCGTGATTTTTTAAATCGTAATTTCAAGTTGATTCCCATCCGGGTCAAATACACAACTTTCATAGTAACCATCTCCCGTAGTTCTAGGTCCGCTAATATGAGTGCATCCATTTGCCAATAATGTTTCAGTTAACTCATCAACAGCTTCTTTTGAACCTACATTGAACGCAATGTGGATGAGGCCTTGCTGAAAGATGTGTGGCTGGGTTTTAGCCATATCAGGTCGTTCCATCACTTCAAGTCTGGCTCCTGAATCAAAAGTCAGAAAATATGTTTTTAATCCGGTTTTTGGATTGTGATACATCTGATTGGCTGTAGCAGAAAAAAACGTTTCATAAAATGTCTTGCTCTCTTCAATATCCTGCACATACATCGCCACATGATCGATTTTCATACACATCCTCCTTGTAATCATCTAAACTCATTCTAGCAGAAAAACCCATGATGTGATAGTGCTTTAGCAATGGAGAATCATTCAGATTGACTGATTCAATTAAGTTTGACATTGAGTCAACTGCGTTTTATGATGAAGTTAAGAAGAAACGGAGGAACGGTTATGTCCACTTATCAGCAGGCTGTTTCACACTATACCCGTCAATTAACCCAAACGGACTTGAAGAAAGGATACATCCGAATTTTTGAATTCTTAAGTTTGTTAAGATCATGGATGATCCATCAGTGCCCAAAGGAAACCATCAGTCAGATTTATCAGGGAATGATGGATATGAGCTATTTTGCAATCATCCCACAATCTATCAAAGACAGTGGGCTAAAAATAGCTATAGTTTATCTGCATGAGACTTCAATCATCGAAGTGTGGCTGAGTGGTCGCAACCGCACCATCCAAAACCAATGGTTCAAGTTATTTGAGTCCAAACCCACAAGATTTCTTCTGCTTAACCAAACAAAAGGGGTTGATGCTATCCTTAGTCATCCACTTCAGCATCAACCGGACTTCAATGATTTAGAAGAGTCAATTCGAGTTATGGCACCGGAGATAGAAGAAGTTATAAAAGAAATGAAGCGTTATGTTAAGGATATTCTGAATGAATCCATACCAAAGTGATATTGAGTTTCTTTTAAGTAAGAAACATCATCTTGGGGCTGATCTGTGGATGAGCCCTCAGGGACATCTCAATAAAGGAAGTCCGTTTACAACCCTGCAATGTGCCATGTATCTTGTAGAGCTTGGGTTTGATTCAAAAGAACCAATATTATTGAATGTATCCGAAGAAATCTTTAGTCGTATTCAAAAAGATGGTAGAATCCGAACATCCCCGATTGGAACCATCTATCCATGTCATACCATCATAGCTTTAAACACATTGTGCTGGCTTGGATATGCGCATGACACAAGATTAACACCTGTGATAGATTATCTTCTTCAGCATCGATATCAGGATGGAGGTTGGCGATGCAATAAGTTTAGTTTTGGACGTAATGAGGAAACAGAATATTCCAATCCTGGTCCAACCCTTATGGCATTGGATGCTTTTCGACAGATCTATGTTGAATCTGATCGATCGCAATTGGACGATGCGGTTGAGTTTCTCCTTTCTGCTTGGGCAATTAAAAAGCCTCTGGGGCCTTGTCACTATGGCATCGGCAGCAGGTTTATGGAAATTGAATATCCTTTTTCTTCATACAATCTCTTTTACTATGTCTACGTGCTGTCTTTTTACAAAAAGGCGAGAACGCATCCGCATTTTCATCAGGCATACTTAGCGCTACTTTCACAATGCGACCACGAACAGATTGTTGTTCAACGTGTCCATAGACAAATGAGGCACTTGAAATTCTGTCAACATCATCAACCGTCGGTTCTAGCCACAAAAAGGTTAAATGAAATCCAACGAAATGTAGGGAATGATAAAAGATAAGAAATCTCAAGAGTGGTGTACCGGAAGAAATTGAGCAAGAGCAGTCAAGAAATGCTTGGAACATAAGGTTTATAATAAGAGGGAAGATGAGGTGATAAGATGAATGAGATGGATAAGTTAGAAACAGTCCAAAAGTTACAGTTCTGGATTAAATCACATTTGCAAGAACCAATGACTTTAAAGCAACTTTCAGATATTTCGGGGTATTCACCATGGCATACAAGTCGGATGTTCAAGGAAGTCACAGGTAAAAATCCATTTGACTATATTCGCAGCTTAAGGTTATCGTCTGCTGCTCTTGTACTTAGAGATCAAAAGTGCAAAGTGCTAGATGTAGCATTGGATTTTGTATTTGACTCTCATGAAGGATTCACACGTGCCTTCAGTAAACAGTTTGGACTTTCACCCAAGCAATATCAGAAAAAGACTCCACCTATTGGTTTGTTTCGACCGTATCTTGTCCTCGAATCGTATCAGGCACTTCATCGAGGAGGAAAACACATGACTAAGAAAACTCAAACCATCTTCGTTCAAATCATTGAACGTCCCCAAAGGAAACTGCTACTCAAACGTGGGATTAAAGCGACGGAGTATTTTGCATACTGTGATGAAGTTGGATGTGATGTCTGGTCGATTTTGTGCAGTGTCAAAGAAGCTATGGTTGAGCCTGTTGGTCTTTGGTTACCGGATCACTTAATCAAAGAAGGTACATCACAGTATGTTCAAGGGGTTGAAGTCCCGATGGATTACTCGAATCAGATTCCTGAAGGATTTGATTTAATTGACTTACCTTCGAGTACGTATATGTTTTTTCAATCCGAACCCTATGAAGATATAAACTTTGGTGAAGCAATCGCAGATGTCTGGAAACATATTGAGACCTTTAATCCAACCATCTACGGATACGATTGGGACCCACAGGCTGCCCCAAGATTTCAACTCGAACCTCAGGGATATCGTGGATACATTGAAGCATTGCCAGTAAAACAGGTAAAACGCTAGGGAAACCTAGTGTTTTTTGATGGATATGGTAAAATGATGCTAACGAGGTGAGGCAAATGAGTGTTGCAAGTCAGGTGGATTGGTTGAAAAGTAGGATCAGCCGACAACCAAACAAATGGAAACATCCGGATGCATTCCAACGGTTTATGCATCAGTTGAAACAAGAGGATCCTATAAAATTTCAGTTGCCTGAATATGCGAGTCACAACTCACGTTATCGCTTATTCTCATCATGGGGAATGGACGTAGTATGCATTAAGCCACGAAGTGAAAGACATGATCAGGTTATCGTTTATTTTCATGGAGATGGCTATGTAAACCAACCCAATAGTTTCACTTATCTTTTCTTGAAGAAATCTCCGATCACTCTGGAACCATCATCTATATGCCTATATATCCCAAAGTACCACATTTCTGTGCATTGGATGCTTATGAGCAACTCAACGTATTCTATGATCATCTACTAAAAGAGCATCCATCATGTCAGATGGTTTGGATGGGTGATTCTGCGGGTGCAGGGTTAGCACTTGGACTATCCATGACTTTAAGAGATCGATCTGTTCCACAACCGGACACACTCATTTTGATGAGTCCATGGCTGGATATACGTTTGTCCAATCCACTGTCCAAATAGATGGAGAGAAAGGACCAATGCTTGGGGTCTATGGGTTGAGGGAAGTCGGTCACATGTGGGGTCGGGGACTGGATGCGCGTGATAGCCGAATCTCACCATTTTATGATGAAGGGAATCTAAGTCAACTTGTGTATATCATCATGGCAACCAATGTACTCTTTTTGCCGGATGCTAGAGAGTTTAAAGAAAAACTGCGACTTCAGAAGGTGAATCTAGTGTATGAAGAATATCGTGGGATGCCGCATGTGTTTCCTTTGGTAAACTATCCGGAATCTAAAAGAGTGAGAAATCGAATCATTGAGATACTAACCTTGGGCAAATGAAAGCGCAAGGTTTTTTTCATAAATCTAGAAAGTTATGAAAATACCTGAACACCCTTATGTTACATTGATACAGACGTTATAATGAGGATGAAGCAATCCATATAAGGGAGGTACATCATGGATAACAATCAGTTGAAGAAGATGGGATTTGCAAGCAAGGCGATTCATGGCGGATATCATAAGAATGAACACGGTGCCTTGGCAACTCCAATCTATCAAACATCGACGTTTATTTTTGATTCGTGTGAGCAAGGCGGACGTCGATTCGCGCTCGAAGAAGGTGGATATATCTATTCACGCCTGGGGAACCCAACCAACACACAGCTAGAAGAAAAGATGGCTCTTCTAGAAGAAGGGGAAGCATGTATTTCAACATCCTCAGGGATGGGAGCGATTACTTCATGTTTCTGGTCGATTGTTCAGGCTGGAGATCACATCATTGCGGCAGAAGCTATATATGGCTGCACGTTTGCTTTTTTATCATCCGGATTAACACGGTTTGGAATTGAAGTTACATTTGTGGATACAACAGATCCTCAAAATGTTTTGAATGCAATGAGAGATAATACAAAAGTCGTTTATCTTGAAACCCCCGCAAATCCTACGTTATCCATCGCAGATATTGAAGCCATTTCCAAAATTGCCCACAAAAAGGAAGATTGTGTTGTCATTGTGGATAATACGTTTGCAACGCCGTATCTGCAACGCCCATTAACCTTAGGGGCAGATATCGTTGTCCACTCAGCCACAAAATATCTGAATGGTCATGGTGATGTTATTGCCGGCTTTGTGGTTGGGAAACAGGAATTTATCAATCATGTACGTTTGTTTGGTGTAAAAGATATGACAGGCGCATGCTTGGGTCCGTTTGATGCATTTCTTATTATGCGTGGTCTGAAGACATTGGATATCCGCATGGAACGTCATTGTCAAAATGCCATCAAAGTCGCTGAGTATCTCAACACACATCCAAAAGTTTCCAGAGTTTATTTTCCTGGACTGAAGGATTTTCCTCAGAAGGACCTGGTAGACAAACAGATGCTTTTACCTGGAGCCATGATTTGCTTTGAAATAATTGGTGGTATGAATGAAGGTAAAAAAATGATGAATCTTATGAAACTAGCCTCAGTGGCAGTTAGTCTCGGTGATACGGAGACGCTGATTGAACATCCTGCGAGCATGACACATAGCTGCTATGCACCGGAAGTACGTCTTGCCTGTGGCATTAGTGATGCGATGGTTCGTCTTTCAGTCGGTCTGGAATCAGTGGAAGATATCATCGCGGATCTGGATCAGGCATTGACTGGAGCCCATGAGTAAATAAAAAATTAACCAACTTGAAGTATACCATTTCGCTATGATATACTTTGTAAACCAAACAACAGTAAACCAAGGGGAAGCAGGTGTGAATCCTGCACAGTACCGCTACGGTGTGAACTCGTTCAAGTCCGATTACCTTGTTTACTCTCACTAAAGACTTTCCCGGTTTAGGAAAGATGTGGACTATCTCAGGATAACTGCACTTTTTACCGGTGCAGTTTTATTTAACGTTTGGACATAAAGGAGAAATAGGATGTACAAGGAGTTTTTTACTATGATAAAAAGAAATAAATCAAATGAGTCGATTGTTATCGATGCGGTTGTAGGTGCAGGGAAGACGGCTTATATGGAAATTCTGGCAAAGGAATTTGGTATGCCTACATTTGAAGAACCAGTAGTTAACAATCCAATATTAGATAAATTCTACTATGACCGCAAACGCTATAGTTTCCCTTTACAGATATTCTTTTTAAATCGTCGTTTTGATATGCTCAAGAAGGCTTCACAATCAGAAAAGCCGGTTCTCATGGACCGAAGCATCTATGGAGACATGATTTTTGCAAAGTTACTCTATGAAGAGGGAAACATGGATAAAGAAGAGTTTGATTTATATAAGGAACTTTTGACCAATATGCTTGATCATGTAGAAGCCCCAAAACTCATGATTTATCTTAAAGCAGATACTGAAACAGCAATGAAACGGATTAAGAAACGTGGACGTGATTATGAACAAGTGGTTGAAAGAGCTTATTGGGAGAACTTAAATCATGAATATGAAGCCTATTTCAATGAGTATAATCTTTCTCCTCTTCTGATTATCGATGCTAACCGATATGATATTGTTGAAAATGAGCAGGATCGATCGACAGTCATTCAAATGATATCAGATAAAATAAAGCAACTCTGAATTTATGATTAAAAAGAGTTCCTATTTATGCATGCTAAGTGCTATAAATAGGAATTTTTTTAAGATATAATATCCCAAAGAGGTAGCAAGCATGAGTATATCAAAAATTGCCAGATTCAGCTTTCTATTGGTTGTTATTTTTGTCATTCTAGCTATATTTCTAAATTTCTCACTGATTCGTAGGGTACGAACTTTTAATGATGAAAATAGAGACATTGAAAGCCACATGGTCCAGACTCTAAGTGATATGGATAAGCTGATGATTGTCATGAGTGTTCAAACTGACCTATATCGAAAAGGCTTGCTGCCGATGGGTGTAACAATAGAACAGCTAACTCAACTAAATGATCTTAGTAAAAATCTGAAGTTACAACTTGGGTCAATGATGCTGACTTTCGAAGATGTTAACTACCCACCACCTAAAGGTAATGGGTTTCTGTGCCACAAGAATTTTATGAATAAATACTGTTTAAATCGTCATTCCAGGTATTTGGAGGAGATGTTACCCATTCTTGAAACAATCCAGCAATACAATAGCAATATTGAATCTTACACAGTACAGAATACCCAGCGCGACAATCAGTTTACCTATTTAACCAATGAGTTTTCACAACTCAAGTCTCAGTTCAGCCAATTTCAAAATGAAAACTCAGAGTTAAGAGATATCATCAACGATGACATTTTACTGGTACTAAATACAACCTTTGTCATATTGATCATCATTATTTTTTCTATTTGTTTATGCAATTCAGGGTTTTATGTCTGTACAGTTGCCATACATTCAAAAAAGCCTTCTAGCCCTTGGTAATCATCAATATGGAGCAAAACGAGTGATTCCACAACCTGTTTTTGAGGAAGAAAAAATCATTCATAATCAAATTGAACGAGTTTTTGATGAAAACCTGTTTATTGAATCCTTACGGGAGAAACTGCTTGATGTGTATCTGATGGAAGATGCTATGGATATTTTGTTTCAAAGTCTTTCCTTACGAATGAAAGTGGATCGGTTAGGAATTGCCTTTGTGGACTATCAGGAAGAAAAGATTATTGCGGAGTACGGAGTTCATGTGGACGGAACCATCCGGCTTGGGCTAGGATTTGAAGTGCCTTTTAAGTCCACTTCGCTTCACGAGTTAATCATGACAAAGCAAACACGCATCACTCCGGATATTGAACAGGCACTTACATTAAACCCAGCGAGTGCATCATTGAGGCTTCTTCATCAGGAAGGAATTCAGTCAAATGAAATCTTGCCAATCCTTATTAATCAGACAGTATTTGGCTTTCTGTTTCTTAGCAGTAAGCAAAAAAACTACTTTAATGAACAACATATCTCATTTACGACAAAACTGCTATTGGAAATCAAGGGTTTGCTTAATCGTGCCTATTTCAGTAAACTTGTTTTTTCGAAAATGACGGAGAGCTTTGCTCAACTTGTGGACAAAAAGGATAATAGCACAGGAGATCATATCAATCGAATGGTTCAATATTCAGTGCTCTTGGCACGAACCCTTAAAAAACAACCCCCAAAAGAAGGGTATGAAATTGACGAAAAACTGATTCTGGAAATTGAGCGTCAGGCTTCATCTCATGATATTGGCAAGATTGGTGTCCCGGATGCTATTTTGAAAAAAGATGGAAAATTGACCTCAGAAGAATGGGTGGTTATGCGTGAGCACCCAGTCATTGGAGCCAATGTTTTTAAGGATTTACGAGAAGGTCTCAAGATTTTTGACCCAGATTTTTACCGTGTAGCTGAAGATATCACCCGATATCATCATGAGCGATGGGACGGTGGTGGATATCCTGAAGGATTAAGTGGTTTAGCAATTCCACTAGTGGCAAGAATAGTAGCGATTGCGGATGTTTTTGATGCCATTAGCAGTAAGAGGGTATATAAGAATGCTTATGACCTTGATACCACATTTAATATCATTAAGGAATCAAAAGAAACACACCTTGATCCATATTTGGTAGACCTATTTCTTAATGAGAGGGAAAATATCGTGCACATATATTCTATTTATGGTGGATTGGATGAGTAAAATTGCGCAAATTCATTTTTTAAGTTGTTTGAATCATGTATAATACAATCATTGAGGTGATTGAATGGATCAAACACAGATGAAAACCACCCTCGCACAACTGCTGCAAAGAATCAAAGAATTAACACCTCTAAACTCGGATGAAGCAATGAAGTTGTGTGAAGAAGCCATGGACTTGGCAAAGTCACATCATCTAATCGATGAGCAGGGTTGGATTTTTCTAAATCAAAGCTTAATCGAACGTATTCGTTCAAACACAACTCCGATGTTAACCTTTGCCTATCAGGCAAATGAAATCTTTCAAAAGACTCATGATATTGAAGGGCAAATCAGAGCAAACAACCTAATTTCCATTGCCTATTTTTACTATTCTCTTTTTGAGTCTGCATTGACCTATGGTTTGCGTGCTCTTGAGTTAATGGAGACATTTAGAAATGATGCATTGCATTGCAGTGTTTTAAACAATCTTGGAGAAGTTTACCGTGAAACCGGAAATAACAAGAAGGCCATTGACTATTACAATCAGGCGTTGAGTATCAGTGAAAAACTGACACACTTGAGCTATACTGCTGCGATTTATAGCAATTTAGGTGAGGCGTACGCATCAGACAATGACTTTGAGAGAGCCCAATCCTATTTTCATTCCAGTTATGATATTTTAGCGCAGGAAAATGATCAGGTTAATCTTGGTGACCTTGAGAATCGGTTGAGTAAACTTTATGATCGAATCAATCAATACGAGTTGGCCATTGATTATGCAAAAAGTGCATTTACTCGATTGTACGAAATTCAAAATCAATATTATCTGATTGATGTTTTGGTGAACTTATATGAATTGAAAATGAAAATCTCGGATACACGAGCGATTGATCATTTGTTGCATGCTTCGGATATGGCTGAACTAATTGCATCGAGAAAGAAGCAATTAATCATTTATCAGAAATTATCTGCTCACTATGAATCATTAGAGCAATACTCTTATGCACTGGAGTTTATGAAAAAGTATTGTGCTATAAATGAAGAACTGATGATTTCAGCTGTGAGTACAAAACTTGAGATTTTGACTCTTGAAATGAAGTACATTAAAGAAACGACAGAGTTCAATAATTTAAGACAACGTCTTGAGCAGGAAATGTTAGCTAAGCAGATGGAGCTAGAGCAAATCAAGACAACCAATCAACAACTCGAGAAAAAAGCCTATGAAGATGAGCTGACGGGCATTTGGAATCGTCGTAGTATCAACACGTATCTAAAAGATGTATTTGAAGAATCCAATCCTCAAGGCACCATCGCATTATTTATGATGGATATAGACCATTTTAAGCGATATAACGACTATTGGGGTCATGCCAAAGGGGATGATTGCATAAAACAGATTAGTCAGACAATATCTGAGATTAAATCTTCAAATAACGATATCTTTGGTCGATATGGTGGAGAAGAGTTTGTTTACATATCGAGAGATGTGGATGCCAATCAGGCCATTGATCTGGGAAATCAAATCAAGGAAGCAGTTGAAAAGCTTCGACTCTTCTATGTGTTTGATGAAATCAGCTATCCGGTAACCATGAGTGTAGGGATTGCCATTGGATCGATTCAAGAGGCAAAACATTACGCGCATCTATTGGAAATGGCCGATGAACAATTGTATCTGGCGAAAGAGTTAGGTCGAAACCGCATCAGTCATACCATATTCTCATTGTAAAACGAAGGAATCAGAGTGTCTGATTCCTTTTGCATTTGAAAAAGAGGATGATTTCTGTTATTGTAAGGGATGTACGCAAAGGATGATGTATATGAAAGATATTATATTAATTATTTTATTACAACTTGTCTATGTTCCGATGTTAGCTTTACGAACCATTAGTATGGTTAAAAAACTCAAAGTGTTAACCGCATTCTTTGGATTCCTTGAAAGTATTGTCTATGTATTCGGACTGGCCATCGTATTAACCGGTGATCAGACGATTGTGGCAATGCTTGTCTATGCCGTCGGATTTTCACTAGGACTTATTGTAGGTATTTATATTGAGAATAAAATTGCCATCGGATTTACATCAGTTATGGTCAATATTAAGGATATGAATATGGAACTTATCACAACTCTTCGTCAGCGAGGGTTTGGGGTTACTATTTTTGAAGGTCAAGGGAAGGATAGCCAAAGATATCGATTGGATATTCTAACAAAACGAACCCGTGAAATCGAACTGTATAGCATCATCGATACCTTTGAACCAGCTGCTTTTGTCATGTCCAACGAACCTACTCGATTTAAAGGTGGCTATATGGAAGTGATGATGAAAAAGCAGGCGAAGAAATTCGAGAAACAGATAGAAGTCCAACCAGCGGAAGAAACTGAGGGTTGGATTAAGAAGACTGCCAATGAAATTGTGAATGAAGTTGTTGAACTATTACCGAATGATCAGGAAATAAAAGATTAAGCCGAAAGGCTTTTTTCTTTTAAGAAAATAATGCATAATATGAGTAGAGGTGATCGTATGCTAGGAGCTATTTTTGGAGATATCGCTGGTTCCGTATATGAGTGGAATAACATAAAAACCACACAGTTTCCTTTGTATGATTCGGAAGCTTTCTTTACCGATGATTCGGTGATGACAATTGCGGTTGCCAAGGCATTATCAGAAGCCAATCTAAGTAATGAAACAGAAGTAAAACAACAGACCATCCAATGGATGAGAAAGATAGGCAAACATTATCCCGACAGCGGGTATGGCGGTCATTTTTTCCAATGGATGTTCGATGAGTCCATGGGACCATATAACAGCTTTGGAAATGGCTCAGCGATGCGGGTGAGTTCTGCCGGTTGGTATGCCTCATCCTTGAGTCAATCGCTTAACTTAGCCAAATGGGTGAGTGAGGTTACACATAATCATCCGGAAGGCATCAAGGGTGCCCAAGCCACAGCAGCAGCGATTTATCTTGCAAAAACAAAACATTCAAAAAAGCAAATCAAAGAATATATCGAAGATCATTTCTATTCGTTGCCAGTTTCGTGTGATGCGATCCGCCCAACGTATCAGTTTAATGAAACATGTCAGAAAACAGTTCCTGAAGCCATCGTTGCTTTCTTGGATTCAACTGATTTTGAACATGCCATTCGATTGGCCATTTCACTTGGGGGAGATAGTGACACATTGGCAGCTATTACTGGAAGTATAGCTGAAGCCTTTTATGGAATGAGTCAATCGAATAAAGAATATGCCTTGAGTAAACTGGATGACCGATTAAAAACCATTGCGATTGATTTCGCACAAAGAAAGTGAGTGAATGATCATGAAATTTAAGCGATTGGTTCAAATTATGGGGACTTTACTTGGATGTTTAGTCGGATTTGTCATCGGACTTATTGTTGGTATGCAACTTGGCGGAAACTATTTCGTCAACTTCACTTTCAATGGAGTTCGTGGGTATGAAGCTGTGGGTCAGTTAGGGAGTATCATTGGTTCAGTTTTAGGCGGTTTTTTGGGCTATAGATTATTCTCTTTGCCTTTTAAAAAGAAACAGGAAAAGTGATGAATTTATGTAAAGAAAAGAGGTGAGTATATGCATGATATTTTGGTTGAACTTGATGAGTTTCGCAGAAATTACTTAAGATATAACACGGTGTTTCCGACGATTTCATCCATGAATCTGCGACGGTTGCAACGATTTGCACTTAGTCTTGTGTTCATTGAGTTCATATATTGGATGTTTGAGATTTTATTAAGTCCTCAACCTTTTGTCTGGGTTTATTCACTCGACTATATTATTCATGGAATGATCGGAATCTTAGCGGTTCTTTGTGTATATATCACATCTTCGTATCTATTTAACCAAAGGCAACCATCGTTACATCGATTGGACATGATGACATGGCTATTTGCTCTTGTAACCCTAAGTGCCTACGCCCTTCTGGCAAGCATCCACTTGTCAGAACACATGCAAATGGGTTGGTTTGTACTCGTGAGCATTCTTTCTGCTTCGCTACTTTACGTGCGTTGGCCAACCTCACTTGTTACCTATACCTTGGCTTACCTGGTTTTCATTCTATCCTTTATCTTCGTTCATCGAGCCTTTGACTATATGTGGATGTATCTGTTATTTTCTATGCTCATTTATGTGTTCGTCTTGTTTGTCTCTTCATTTAACTATACAAATCAGGCATTACATATTTATAAGCACAATGAGTTAACGAAAGTAAAAGAAGAACTTGAGCACCAGATGCGTCATGATCGATTAACCGGCATCTACAATCGAGCTTTCTTTCATGAAATACTCGAGCGCGAGTTGGACATGATTTACCGTCATAAACATCCGGGAGCACTTATTCTACTTGATATCGACGTGTTTAAAGTTATTAATGATGCATATGGACATGTGATTGGGGATGAAGTATTAAAACACATAAGCAAGAAAGTCATGATCTCACTTCGTACATCCGACATCTTTGCCCGTTGGGGTGGAGAAGAGTTTGCGCTATTTGCCTCGTTTGTCAGTGAGGCTGAAGTGACAGATATTTGTGCTCGGATTCAGAAAACACTCAAAGAAGAACCGTTGCAAATAGATTATGCGCGCATAGAGTTAACAGTGAGTATGGGGATTGCTATGGTTACACCAGATCAGTTGCGAGGAGTTGATGAGTATATTACCATTGCGGAAGAGGCATTGGCTAAAGCTAAAAGACAAGGAAAGAACCAGTTTGTCTTTGGAGAGAAAGAGTGAATCATGTACATGTTTAAATGTAGCGTCCATGCTTGTCTACGCTTTTGTGAATCACTGAAGGATCGTCGAGTTGTGGCTCAGTCATTTAGAGATGAAGGGTTGCATCGCCACGCATCCATTCTCATTCGCTATGCACAAGAAGTGACGTGTTTTGACCTTTATGTAGTAAAACTGTTTCATAAGAAATCAGAGGCGGAGCAATTTTATCACTGGTTGACAACAAAAAAAGAGAACTATGATTTTCTCTTTTGGGATGAAACGATGAGTATCGATGAAGGAATGTTTACTGAATTCGAGTAAAGATAATGAGTCTTTTTTCGTGTTTTACAGAACATTGAAAGGTCGAAGCAATCCAGTCAAGGGTGTGTGATGAAACAAAAAAGATGTGTGTCGGATCTTTCAGAAAATACCATGATGAAAAGTCGGTATCCGTATGATAGATGTCTGTCATGCAAATGAGCTTGCCATGTGGTTTTAGTTTGTTAAAAAGACGTTGTAACTCTAGATAGGGTTGCTTGAAGTGTTCCATCACCTCACTGCAAATGATATAGTCAAATTTCAGTTGTAATGGCTCTGTATCAGGGTAAAACAGTGGATCATATAGATGGATACGATAGCCATAGGTAGATAAATGATGGGATATGATGGGGCCGCTACCACATCCGAAATCCAAACCAAGAGAATCAGTTGAAAAACTTTGCTGAATTTCGTGAATGATTGGCGAGACAAAAGCTAAATATTTCGAGTCGTGAATATCATTGTTATGGCTTTGGTAAACTTTGTCTTCTTCGATACGGCTTATATAAGCACGGGTATCCTTAAAAACACTTTGACAATGCTGACATTGATAGATAGGAACTTTCCTAAATGTCGCTATATACAAAGAACTGGATTGACATAAGATGCAATTCATAACTTCACCGCTTTCTGATACCATCTTAGTCGAATCAAATAAAAATATCAATAGGAGGAAACCAATGAATCTAATCTCAGTAAAAAACCATCCTCAATGGCTTGAACCAGCCATTCTCTTCTTTCAGCATCATTGGGCATCAGAGGTCAGTAAACCCGTCTATGATGATTGCCTAAGAAGCATGATGAAATCACCGTCACCACTTCCACAATGGTATATCTTAGTCGATGGTCATAACATAGTGGGAGGAGCAGGTTTGGTCACCAATGATTTTGTCAGCCGAATGGATGTGTGGCCGTATGTAGTTGCACTGATTATTGAAGAAGAATATCGGGGAAAGCACTTAAGCAAAACTTTAATTGAATATATCAAAGAAGATGCAAAAAACCTGGGTTTTGACAAGCTATATCTTTGTAGTGATCATGTAGGATTCTACGAAAAGATGGGATTTGAATTTTTTGCCACCGGTTATCATCCATGGGGAGAAACATCATCCATTTTTGTTTGCGATTTATCATTCTTTAGTACAGATAAACAATAAATAAGTATATGATTCAAGTAAGGAGCAACGAAGTTTTCCTGGTTTTGTTTCTTTCTGACTTGAATTTATATAATTTGAACTTCACGGAGTGTATTCATACGATAAATTTTAAAAATTTTTCTCGTCAAGTTGTACAAATCACATCATCATATGAAGGGTAAACATACAAAAGTAGCAGGTACAGGTTGTGCCTTTTTCTTTATGTGTGATAAAATTTGAAAAAGGAGTAGAACTTATGAAACCATATAAAATTGCACTGATTGCTCACGACCATCGAAAAGATGATTTATTAGCGTGGGTGCTAAAACACAAAGAGCAACTCTCAAAGTTTGAGCTGTGTGGAACTGGAACAACTTCATCCCTCATTCGCAAGGAAAGCGGATTGACGATTGAATCTTACCTCAGTGGACCACTAGGGGGTGATCAGCAGATTGGGGCAGCGATTGCACAGAATGAGATCCAGGCACTCATTTTTTTCTGGGATCCTCTAACTTCACAACCACATGATCCGGATGTCAAGGCTTTGCTTCGAATTGCGGTTCTTCAGGACATATTTATCGCAATGAATGTTAAAACAGCCGATGCTTTATTTGAAATACTTGAGGAGGAGAATGGATGAAGGGACGAGGATGGTATAGTTTAATTGCTGGGTTTGTCATTATGATGGCCATGGGCACAGTCTATTCATGGAGTGTATTTAGACCTTATGTGGAAACTCAGCTTTCCATCGGGAGTGCCTTAAGTGGTTTTCCCTATATGACATCACTTGCTTTCTTTGCTTTGTTTATGATGCTTACAGGAAGAGTGTTGGACAAATATCAACCAAAACAACTTTTAACTTTAGCGGGTATCCTTCTTGGAATTGGATATATCGGATCTTCATTTGCAACCAATGTATGGGCATTGACCTTGTTTTATGGTGGATGCATAGGTAGTGCGGTTGGGATTGCCTATGGTGTTCCCATCAAAGTGGTTGGCATGTGGTTTGCTTCCAAACGGGGCTTAATGGTCGGTTGGGTCCTTCTTGGTTTTGGTATGTCACCTTTAGTGAGTGCACCTTTGGCAAGCAGGCTGCTTCAGCAAGTCGGCTTGAGTCAAAGTCTTCTGATTCTTGGAGTGATGTTTGCCTTGTTACTTATTGTATTAGGTCAGTTTTTTCAATATCCCTATCCGATAGCTACTACTTCGGTTAAACAGGACTCACTAGCCTCCTTACTATCCCAGTCGCGTTTTGTGGGATTGTATATTACCTTTCTTATTGGGACGCTGATTGGACTTACAATTATCGGACTGTCTACCAGTATTGGTATTGAGTATGCATCAATTCCAGCCAATCAGATGGCCTTATATATTTCAGTCTTTGCGATTTTCAATGGATTGGGAAGACCGTTGTTCGGAGGTCTTGTGGACCGTCTTGGAGTAAAAAATGCCATGTATATATCCTATGGCATGATTTTGTTATCTTCCATTCTTATGGTTGTGTGGGCAAAACCTGCAGTCTTTGTCATCGCAACAGTGATCTATTGGTTGAATCTTGGAGGCTGGCTGGCCATCGCTCCTGCTGCCACATCAAAACTTTTCTCTAATGAGAAGTACAGTCGTAATTTCGGGGTTGTGTTTACAGCTTATGGTGTGGGAGCACTCATTGGCGTATCGAGTTCAGGTCTGATTTTGGATCTACTATCCAGTTATAAGCTGCTGTTTCTGTCGATTGCGACGCTGTCAATCCTTGGGATATTTCTTGTAAAAAAACTGATTCACTTCTAGAGTAAACGCTTTCATTGTGGTATTATAGTTGGAGAATGAATGCGGAGGAGTTGTCTTGGAAAGAATTAAGTTTGGTTGGATTACTTTTGTCATTGTGCTTTTATGGTTGGGTGCCACTCCACTTGGGTTTTATCAGGCAAACAAGCTACAGGCGCGAGGTGGTGAAATCTACCTTTCAAATGTAAATCAACAGAATCTCTATCAATTAAGTGGTGAGTGGTTATTTACATCCAATTCACCACTTTTATCTGCGAATTTTTCATCTGCTGCATCAAAAACGGTCAATGTTCCTCACTATTTCGCAAAAGATAAAGATATGGCAAATCATGGTGTGGGAAGTTACCAGTTGGTTTTATATCAATTGGACCCATCGGCTCATTATATGATGTATCTTTCTAAAGTGCCTTCAGCCTATAATCTGTATGTAAATAAGAAAGAGATAACGGGCGCGGGCAGAGTATCGAATCTAATTTCTACCTATCAACCTCAGTTTACTGCAGATACAGCTGTTTTTGTGTCTGATGCCAACGGTAAAGCTGTGATCCAACTTGAAGTTTCGGATTTTGACACGATTTCCGGAGGATTGACAGTTCCAATCTACTTTGCACATGCGGACACAATGGTTTCCGCGATCACATATCATCAGATCATTGAAACACTGGTCATTTCCTTACTTGTTATGGTGGGGATTTTCTTTGGTCTATTCCATCTGGTGTATGAAGAAGATCGATCGTTGGTGTTTATGATGGGCCTTATGTGGTTAACGGCTTTATTTACTCTATTTCACTATGATGTTGGGTGGAGTATTTTTCTTCAAAGATTACCATGGACATGGACAAATCGCTTTTATTACATGTCTATGTATAGCTTTGCTCCTTTGCTTTTGTGGATGATCGATTCAATGCCTTTGACCAAACAGCGGCCAAGCATTCGACTCGTGGCACAAATCTGGTTATCTGTTGTGGCTGTTATCACTCTGACACTTCCCAATCAGATTTATGCTGGGATTGAGTCTTTGCTTCATCTGGCGTCATTGGTAGCTTTCATATATCTACTCATAGAACTCTTACTGAGTATCATTCGAAAGCAGGAGTATGCATTCATTATGTTTGCCTCTATTGGTTTTGTATTATATACATATGTGGACATGTTTATCTTGCTTAATCTATCGTATCTATTTCCTTTTGCCTTACTAGCTTTAGGGTTAACCTATTCACTACAAATACTTACACGCTTTTTGATGATTCGACGATTAAATAAGCGACTTGAGGAGGATGTAAGCACAGATTTATTAACTGGATGTAAAAATCGCTTTGCGCTGCAACGTGTCATACTATCACATGATATGTCATCTCAATCCTCGAAGAAACAAGCCTTACTCTTTTTGGATCTGAATGATTTCAAAATGATAAATGATCAGTACAGTCATGATGTTGGGGATGCGATTTTACGCGTTGTAGGCAGCCGCTTGCGGAGTGCTGTTCGCAATTGGGGTGAAGTCTATCGATATGGTGGAGATGAGTTTGTACTCATTGTTGGGATGTCCGAGAATCAATCAATTGAAGATATGTATCAAAAAATCAGTTATCATTTCAAGCAACCTGTAATCATTGGTACCCATACATTCTATATCAAATATAGTCTTGGCTATTCCCTCGTGGATGATACACATTCGATGGAGAAATCTCTTCACATCAGTGATCAGAAAATGTATGAGCATAAGCAAAGTAAAAAGAAAACTGAAAAGCAGTCCCCTGGATTTATCGTTGAAATCAGTGATGAAATTAAGATATAATATGGCTAGGTATATGACTTACATTGGAGGTACATAATGAGACGGATATCTAAGATTCTGTTAATGGCCTCAAGCTTTCTAGGCGTTGCCATTGCACTATACATTTTGATTATCGGCCAAGTGTTTAAAACAGATGTTGACACGTTCTTTTTAGGACGTGTTTCTTTTTATCTTGTGGCGGCGATTCATTTACTTGTTTCTCTCATATCTGTCGTTATTTATGTAAAAATGTATGTGTTAAAGCGTAAGTATGTTCATTGGTTTCTAGGCATTGTCTTTTTGGCGTTTATATCCTTTGGGCTTACATTTATTGTTCAATTTTCGATGAGTGTGATTGCTATGGCAATCATTTATTCATCCATTGAGCCAAATCTTTGACAGACTCAATGAAAAAAGAGATAATTTCAATCGGTAGAAAAGAGGGAACAGAATGAGTCATCAGCTATATAGGATTACATCAGAAGAGCAGTTGAATGAGATTATGAATAAACATGAGGTAAGTGTATTATATTTCACCACGCCAACATGCAATGTATGCAAATCGGTCTTTCCACGTCTTGAAGAACTGATGAAAGAATATGAAAATGTACCCTTGTTAAAGATTGATGCGGCTTCACTGGTTGAGACCTCAGCGCAGCATCTGGTCTTTACGGTTCCGACGATTTTAATTTTTAACAGCGGTAAAGAAGTCCTGCGTGAATCAAGATTTATCGACTTTTCCAAGATTGATCGAATGTTAGATTTATTGAAAAACTAGAAGCTTAGGCTTCTTTTTATTTTACCGGTAAAGATGAATATATGTTTTGAAGATCATTCAAATGAAGAATCTTAGGAACAGGATACAGTGGATTGGCTTCCTTAAGTGCACGTGATGCCAGTAAATCGATATCCTCACAATGTAACTGTACGACGGTTGACGGAATATCAGCCAACTGATTCAAGTATTGAATGTGACGAATCAGTTGTTGAGACAATGCTTCATCACTTTGATTGGCTGTGCCTTTGAAGACTGCGCGGGCAATATCTGCACAGGGTTGAACAATGGAGTCCCCATAATAGGAAAGCACCACTGGCATGACAATCGCATTGGCAAGGCCGTGAGGAACGGAATACTGACC
>WPCK01037831.1_pt1 | contig 29030 bp, 22 predicted proteins | sample 5399851 | NCBI WGS metagenome assembly WPCK01 (sample SAMN12869471, study PRJNA574797) | sludge metagenome | isolation source: wastewater treatment of pH11 | place: China:Beijing | collected 2019-05-20 | reverse complement strand
CCTCCGCCAACCGGTCGAAATCGGGATCCAGTTTGGACAGTGATGACGTTATGGGCGCGCGCATGTGTTGCGACCCGATCTTGTGAATTCCGGTCGACCAACAAGTAGCCGGTGCAGTCAGCCGTTCATGATCGCCTTGATGCCGCCGATGAAGGTGGCGTCGTCCTTTGCCTTGCGGTCTTCGAGTAACACGTGTGCATCCTCACCAGCGCGGAAGCGGAGCCGGGAGCCGGTCTCGATTGCAGCCTCCCAGATCACCTCGGCGACAACCTCGGGCGAAGAAGGGTTGGCGGCCAGCTTGCCGAAAAGGCGCCCCATCGCCGCTGCGGTGGGGCCGTAGTCAGGTAGGCTCTCGTCCATCGCGAAATCGAAGGATCTGCCCCCGAAATCGGTCTTGATCATGCCCGGCTCGACGATCCTCACGCGAATACCCAGAGGCTCCAGTTCGTAGTGCAGGGCCTCGGACAGTCCTTCGACGGCGAACTTGGTGCCGTGGTAGAGTGTCCCGAGGGGAAAGGTGATCTGCCCGCCGATCGAAGAGATGTTGACGACGGTGCCCTCATGCTGAGCCCGCATATGCGGCAGTACGGCCTTGGTGACCTCCAGAAGGCCGATCACGTTGGTGTCGAACTGGCGCCGTATGCGGTCGATTGTAAACGCTTCGAGCGGACCATAGGCCCCATAGCCGGCATTGTTCAAGAGAACGTCGATCGCACCAAAGCGGTCGATTGCGGCCGCAACAGCGGTTGCAATAGAACTTGAGTCAGTGACGTCAAGCCGTGTGACCAGAACGTTGGACAGGGCCGCCAGGTCGGTGCCCGCTGCCGGATCGCGCATCGTCGCGACCACGTTCCAACCGCGCGACTGGAACAGCATACCCGTGGCCTTGCCGATGCCCGAAGACGCGCCGGTGATCAGGATGGTCTTCATGGGCATTTCCTCAGGAATTCAGCTTCAGCATCTCGGCGATGCCGAAATTCGTCATCACCGTACGAGTAACGTCATGCAGCACGTCGTTGTAGCGTTCGATCTGCGGCCCGACGCCGGTGAAGTCGACGACGGTGCGGAAGGGCTTCTGTCCAAACGGCCTGTCCAACAGGGCGACCACCGCCTCGGCTATCCTTTCGGGGCGTTGCTCGGGCGTCGCGTCAAGCATCTGCGCGAGCCCTGCTGCCGACTTAGCGGGCACCTGCGCGAATTCGCCATAGTCAGCCTCTCGCTCGGGGTCATTCGGGGCGATCATCGCGTCGAAGAAAGCCGTCGGCATCGCGCCGGGCTCGATGATGCAGGATTCGATGCCGAAGCCGGAGAGTTCCGTGCGGTAGCATTCTACGATCGCCTCGAGCGCCCATTTCGAGGCGGAATAGGTGCCGTAGAAAGGCGTGGCGATCCGACCGATGAGGCTCGAAGTGTAGAGCACCGTGCCACGCCCTTGCGCCCGCATATGCGGCAGGGCCGCGCGCATCACTCGCTGGACGCCGGTCACGTTGACATCAAAGACGGGCGTCATGTCCTCGGGCGACATCAATTCCTGGATGCCATAGGATCCGATCCCGGCATTGTTGAACAGCACGTCCAGACCGTCCAACGCAGCGATGGCCGAACCCACACCGCGCTCGGTGCTGGCGGTATCGGTCACGTCCATTTCGACAATCCGTGCACCGGCAGCTTCGAGTTGCGCGATGGTCTCCGCGTTCCGGCCCTGACGGCTGCGTACGCTGCCAGCCAACCTATGTCCCTTCGCCAGCAGCGCCAGCGCGACAGGCTTGCCGAAACCGCCCGCGATACCCGTGATCAAGACTTTTGCCATCGATATTCTCCGCAGATGTTTCGTTTTCACATTACGTTGCTGCGGTTGGCCATTCTTTCTCATTTGTCCGTATTTCATGCCTGATCCTCCAGCTGATGGGAATTTTGGCCAAACGTGGGGGATGACTATGCTATCGGAGGTGAAAGGAGATCGCACCATGATCGCTACCGGCCTGTTGCACCACGTCTCGGCACTTTTGGACGGCGCGCAAGTGGCAGATGGGGGCTTCTCCCATGGACCGAGCGGGATGCATCTGCTGCGGCATTCATCTCCGACCAGACAGGACGCCAGTCTGTATCGACCGCTGTTGTGCCTTGTCATGCAGGGCGCCAAGCAGGTCGTTGCCGGAACGCGCCACCTGACCGTTTGGGCCGGACAATCGCTTGTCGTAAGTCACGCGTTGCCAGTGTTGTCGCGCATCACAGAGGCCAGCAGCGACTGCCCCTATGTGGCATTGGTCTATCCCATCGACCTGGAGCTGCTTCGTGCAATCGCACTGGACGCGATATCGGTAAGGGAGGCAACGGCAAGAGACCCGTTCTCGATTTCGCTTTGCCCGGGCGACCTCGGGATGCAGGACGCGTTGCAGCGCTATCTTCGCCAAAGCGACAGCGTCGAGGCACGACGCCTGCTTGCCCCGATCACGGCGCGCGAAATCCATGCCCGGCTTCTGATGGGGCCGCATGCCGAACCGCTGCGCAGGCTGCTCTGGCACGAAACCACCGCCAGCCGAATCTTCCAAGCGACACGCGACATTCAGTCCAACCTCGCGCGCAGCATCTCCGTGGGCGAGCTTGCAAGACGCAGCGGGATGAGCAGTTCGGCCTTTTTCGAGCACTTCAAGGCGGTGACGGGCACGACACCTCTGCAGTACCAGAAAGACTTACGCCTGCTTCGTGCGCGCGAAACGCTGCGCAACACGGACGGAAAGGTCTCCGAGATCGCATTCGCGGTCGGTTATGAGAGCTCGGCCCAGTTTTCCAGGGAGTATGCGCGAAAGTTTGGCATGCCCCCCAGAGTGGACAGAACGCTTCATGCCGCAGAATGACAGTCCGAAATCTCGACGCGCTGAGTGGCATAACCATCGGAATAGAATATTCTTTTTGGCAGTGAAGGCTCGCCAGCCCCCTTCCCTCCGCCACTTGCCCTGGCGGTCGGAACCGGGGGTTTCCGGCCGAATGGGCGGCACTCTGGCGATCTGGCACGGTCATCCGCCTGCCGCCGGGCACCTCGTCTTGAAAACGGGCAAGGTCCCGTCGGTCGGCCGGGAGAACCTCGTCTCGCGTTCCGCCGGAACGTCCCTGCGCGGTTCTCGCATCACTTAGAGCAAAGGGACGCCGAACCGGCCTTTCGTCGCCACAATGCCAGCCGGATCTGCTTCTCCACTTCGATCACGCCAAAAAATACCATGCCGACCGCGATGATCAGCACGCCGTCCCAGAATGGCACCGCGACCGTGCCGAACACCGCCTGCAGCGGCGGCAGGTAGGTCACGGCGAATTGCGCCATCGTCACGGCGACAACGCAGGCCCAGACCACCGGCGTCCCCCTCGCCGCCTTCCAGGTCAGCGATGTGCCATGGATGTTGCGGATGAAGAACAGGTGGAAGATCTCCAGCACCGCCAGCGTATTGAGCGCGATTGTCCGGGCAAGCTCGATCGAATGGCCGCGATCAAGCGCATGTGCGGTCATGCCGAACACCGCCGCCAGAAACAGGATCGACACCAGCACGACATGCCAGATCAGGTCGCCGTTCAGGAGCGGCTCGTCGCGCCGGCGCGGTGGCCGGCGCATGGTGTTGTCTTCGGTAGGCTCGAACGACAACGCCAGCCCGAGCGTGACTGTCGTGATCAGGTTGATCCACAGGATCTGCACGGCGGTAATCGGCAACGCCAGACCGAGAAGCAGCGCGGCGGCGATCGTCAGCGCCTCGCCCGCGCTGGTCGGCAACTCGAAGCGGATGACCTTGCGGATGTTGTCATGCACCGTTCGCCCCTCGCGGACCGCCGAGACGATGGTGGCGAAATTGTCGTCGGCCAGCACGAGTTGCGCGGCCTCCTTCGCCGCCTCGCTGCCCTTCAGCCCCATGGCGATGCCGGCATCGGCGCGCTTCAGCGCCGGAGCGTCGTTCACGCCGTCCCCGGTCATGGCGACCACCAGCCCGTGCGATTGCAGCGCGGTGACGAGGCGCAGCTTGTGCTCGGGGCTGGTTCGGGCAAACACGTCGGCCTCCATGACGGCGACCGCGAGGCGGGTGTCGTCCATCATGTCGATCTGGGCGCCCGTCAGCCCCTGCCCGTTGTTCCGCAGGCCGATCTGGCGGGCAATGGCGAGCGCGGTTCCCAGATGGTCGCCGGTGATCATCTTCACCCGGATGCCGGCGGAATGACACTCGGCCACTGCCGCCACGGCTTCCGGGCGCGGCGGATCGATCAGCCCGACCATGCCGATCAGTGTCAGCCTGCCGTCGAGATCGCCGGACCGCAGCGAGTCATGGTCGGTCGGCACCGACCGCGAGGCCAGCGCCAGCACCCGCTGCCCGCTTGCCGCTACCGTTTCGATCCGGGCATGCCAGGCGGCGCGATCAAGCGGTTCCACCGCGCCGTCAGGCCCGAACTGGTTCGCGCACATGGCAAGAATGCGCTCGGGAGCACCCTTGGCGTGGATCATCACCCGGCCGTCGGCTCCCGCGTGCAGCGTCGCCATGTACTGGTGCCGGGCGTCGAACGGAATGGCGTCCAGCCGCCTCCAGTCGATGAACGGCCGCGGATCGGCCTGCATGATCTTGCCGGCCAGCGCCATGAGTGCGCCTTCCATCGGATCGCCCTCGGCTCTCCAGCCGTTCAGTGATTGTCGCAGGCTGGAATCGTTGCACAGCGCCGCGGCGCGCGCAAAGGCGGTGAGCATCTCGCGCGCACCGGCATCCGCATCGATGCCGTCGCGGTGGATACGGCCTTCGGGCGCATAGCCGTCGCCACCGACATCATAGTCGTGTCGGGCACCGATCACGGTTGCGACCATCATCTGGTTGCGCGTCAGCGTCCCGGTCTTGTCCGAACAGATCACCGACACGGCACCCAGAGTCTCGATTGCCGGCAGGCGCCGGACGATGGCACTGCGGCGCGCCATGGCCTGGACGCCGACGGCGAGCGTGATGGTGAGCACGGCCGGCAACCCTTCCGGGATCGCCGCCACGGACAGGCCGACCACCGCCATGAACAGGTCGGGAAACGGCATGTGCCCGACGAAGTACCCATAGGCCAGTAGCCCTGCGGCAATCAGCAGGATGAGGAAGGTCAGCCAGCGCGCGAATTCGTCCATCTGCCGGATCAGCGGCGTCGTCAGGATCGAAACGTCGGACAGGAGACCGCTGATGCGGCCGATCTCGGTCGCCTTGCCGGTCGCCACGACCAGCCCGCGCCCGGTTCCCGCCGCAACGAGCGTGCCCGAATAGGCCATGGAGGTGCGATCCGCGATGATCGCGTTCGCCGCCGCCGGCTTGGTCGACTTGTCGACCGGCACGGATTCCCCCGTCAGGATCGCCTCCTCGATCCTGAGGCCCGGCGCCGCGACGAGCCGCAGGTCGGCCGGCACCCGATCGCCGGCCTCCACGAGCACGATGTCGCCGGGGACCAGAAGCACACTGTCGATGCTGTGGCGCTCGCCATTGCGCAGCACGGCCGAATGCGGCGCCAGCATGCGCCCGATCGCGTCCATCGCCTGCTCGGCGCGTCCTTCCTGGATGAAGCCGATAATCGCATTGCCGATCACCACGGCGATGATGACGCCGGCATCCACGGCGTGGCCGAGCCATGCGGTCACAACAGCGGCGGCGATCAGCACGTAGATCAGGACATTGTTGAATTGCGCCAGGAATCGCGCCAGTGCGCTGCGGCGCGGAGCCCGCGGCAACCGGTTTTCGCCAAACCGGGCGAGCCGCGCCTCGGCCTGCTCCGCCGACAGTCCGTTCAGGTCGGCATCAAGCGCAGCCAGCACATCCCTGACCGGCAGCGCGTGGAATGGTTTTGCGACCTGCTCGCCTGGCGTCATGACGGCCCGGCGGCGTGCTCTTGGCTGGCGGCAGGCGCGTGCTCGCCGGCCATGTAGGCGTCGAGCGCGGCGATTTCGGGTCCTGTCATGCGCAGGCCAAGCCTGGAACGCCGCCAGACGACGTCCTCGGCCGTTCGCGCGAACTCGCGCTCCATCAGCCAGCGAACCTCGCGCTCCCGGAGCGTGGCACCGAAATCGCGTCCGAGATCGGCCGACGACCGCGCCGCGCCCAGCATCGTCGCGGCGTCCGTGCCATAGGCCCGAACAAGGCGTCGCACGTGAGGCGGCTCAAGAAACGGGTAGGCATTCGAAAGCGCGCCTTCCAGCATCGCGACCCCGTCGACGGGGAAATTTCCGCCCGGAAGCGGCACGCGCGCCGTCCAGTCACCGGGAAGTCCGGGAAAGAACGTGCCCGCCTCATGCATCACGCTTTCGGCGAGCTTGCGGTAGGTGGTGATCTTGCCGCCAAAGATGTTGAGCATCGGTGCGCCATCGCCGGCGTCGACGCGGATCGTGTAGTCGCGGGTGGCCGCCGAAGCCGAATCCGCCCCGTCGTCCTGCAGCGGCCGCACCCCGGAATAGGTCCATACAATGTCGGCCCTGGTCACCGGCGTCCTGAAATAGGACGAGGCGAAGGCGCACAGATAATCCTGCTCGGCCGGAGAACACTCCGGCTCGACGTCGAGACCGGGATGGTCCATGTCGGTGGTGCCGATCAGCGTGAAGTCGGTCTCGTAGGGGATGGCGAAGACAATGCGTCGGTCCGCCCCCTGCAGGAAATAGCACTTGTCATGGTCGAACAGCCGGCGCGTCACGATATGACTGCCGCGCACGAGCCGGATCCGATCCGGTGACGCCAGCCGGGCCTTGTCGCGGATGACATCCTCGACCCACGGCCCCGCCGCGTTGACCAGCACACGCGCCCGCACCGTGCGCCCGGCGCCGGTCTTGCCGTCCTTGATCTCAACCGTCCACTGCCCTGCTTCGCGACGGGCCGCGACCACTTCCGTCCGGGTCAGGATATCGGCACCCCGGTCGCGGGCGTCGCGGGCATTGAGCACCACCAGGCGCGAGTCTTCCACCCAGCAATCGGAATATTCGAACGCCTTGCGGAAGCTGTCCTTGAGCGGGCGGCCCTCGGGCGCATTGCGCAGATCGAGTGTGCTGGTGCCCGGCAACAGCTTGCGCCGACCAAGATGGTCATAGACGAACAGGCCAAGGCGGATCATCCAGCCGGGCCGGCGCCCCTTCAGCCACGGCATGAACAGCGAGATCAGCCGCGAGGCCGGCGTTTCGGCTTCGAACCGCATGGATTCGTGCAGCGGAAGCACGAAGCGCATCGGCCGTGCGATATGCGGCATGGCGCTCAGCAGCACTTCGCGCTCCATCAGCGCTTCGCGCACCAGCCTCACCTCGAAATATTCGAGGTAACGCAGGCCGCCATGGAACAGCTTGGTCGAGGCAGACGAGGTTGCCGACGCCAGATCGCCCTTTTCCGCCAGGCCGACCGAAAGGCCGCGACCGGCGGCATCGCGCGCGATACCGCAACCATTGATCCCGCCACCGATGATGAACAGGTCGTAGATGCGGTCATCGGGCTGCATGTCGGCCACGGTCATCTCCATGATAGGCAGGCAGATTTATCCCAGACCCCGGCCGGTGGGAACCGGGAACCGGCACGGCGCCGGACTTCCGCGCGTGTTTCCGGTTTCGGGCATCAGGTGCCGCAGAACGTGGCTTCCACGCGCTCATGCGCGCCCGGCGGGATCATCAGCCAGGCGCGATCGGCTCGCTCTTCACAAGGATCGGCAAGTGCTGCAACCAGCCGCCGGAACGGCAAGTAATCGCCGGCCGCGGCGGCGGCGAGCGCATGTTCGACCTGGTGATTGCGCGCAATCACCTGCGGGTTGGCCGTCTGCATCAGCGCGCGAGCCGCCGGCATGCCACCCGGTTCATTTCCGATCCGCTCACGCCAGCGCCGCACCCAGTCGCCCTGAAGGTCGCCAAGATCGTCATGGTCGACAAGCGCGATCAACGAGCGGAAGGTATTGGTGAAATCCAGACCTCCTCGATGCATCGTCTCCAGCAGGTCCTGGACAAGTGTCATGTCGTCGTCGCGCGGGTTGGCGATGCCGATCTTGGCGAGGGCAATGCGCCGCCAAGCCGCCGAGAAAAGGGTCGAGAAGCGGCTGACCGATGCCTGCGCCCGCTCGATGGCCACCGCCTCGTCACTGTCGATCAGCGGCAGCAGCGATTCGGCCAGGCGGATCAGGTTCCACTGCGCGATCTTCGGCTGCTCGCCGTACGCATAACGCCCGTTGCGGTCGATGGACGAGAACACCGTGTCCGGGTTGAACTCGTCCATGAAGGCGCACGGACCATAATCGATGGTTTCGCCCGAGATCGTCATGTTGTCGGTGTTCATGACGCCATGGATGAAACCGACTCCGAGCCAGCACGCCACCAGATCGGCCTGCGCGGCGATCACGGCGTCAAGCAGCGCCAGCGCCGCCGGGGCCTGGCGGTCGACCGTCGGGTAATGCCGGGCAAGCGCATGTTCGACCAGCGCGTTCAACGCGGCGATATCGTGGCGCGCGGCAAAGTACTGAAATGTGCCGATCCGCAGATGTGACGCCGCGACACGGGTCAGCACCGCGCCGGGAAGCAGCTCGTCGCGGAATACCGCATCACCCGTCGCCACCGCAGCAAGGCTCCGGGTGGTCGGGATGTCGAGCGCGTGCATTGCTTCCGAAACGATGTACTCGCGCAGGACAGGCCCCAGCGCCGCCCGGCCGTCGCCGTTGCGCGAATAGGGCGTACGCCCTGCCCCCTTCAATTCGATATCGCGACGCCGGCCGTTCGCGTCGATCACCTCGCCGAGGAGTATGGCGCGCCCGTCACCGAGCGAAGCGACGAAATGGCCGAACTGATGCCCGGCATAGGCCTTGGCGATCGGCTGCGCTCCCGGCGGCAGGCGATTGCCGGACAGGAACTGGGCGCCATCCGGCCCGCCAAGGCGTCCGGCATCGATGCCGAGTTCGGCGGCAAGCGGCGCATTGAACGCCACAAGCGACGGGTTCGACACGCGCGCCGGCTCGACCCGGGCGAACAGGCGCTCGGGCAGGCGCTGATACGAATTGTCGAATGTGAAGGGCATGTCCGGACCCTGCTGACCCCCGAGAGATAGGGACTTTGCCCTGACATGCGAAGCCCCGCTGCGGAAAATGGTTCCCGCAGGCCCCGTTCCATGTTACCGGCCCGCGTTTTCCTGCCGGAGCCACCGAACCCATGTCCGCGCCGCGTGTCAGTTTCGTTTCCCTCGGATGCCCGAAGGCGCTGGTCGATTCCGAGCGGATCGTCACCCGCCTGCGGGCGGAGGGCTACGAGATCGCGCGCAAGCACGATGGCGCCGACCTGGTGATCGTCAATACCTGCGGTTTTCTTGATTCCGCGCGTGACGAGAGCCTCGACGCTATTGGCGCGGCGATGCGCGAAAACGGCAAGGTCATCGTGACCGGTTGCCTTGGCGCCGAACCGGATGTGATCCGCGAGCGGCACCCGGGCGTCCTCGCCATCACCGGCCCGCAGGCCTACGAGAACGTCATGAATGCGGTGCATGAAGCCGCGCCGCCGGACCATGACCCCTACCTCGACCTGGTGCCCGAACAGGGCGTGAAGCTGACGCCGCGCCACTACGCCTATCTCAAGATCTCGGAGGGATGCTCCAACCGCTGCTCCTTCTGCATCATTCCGGCCCTGCGCGGCGACCTCGTCTCGCGTCCCATTGGCGATGTGCTTCGGGAAGCAGAAAAGCTGGTCAATGCCGGCGTGAAGGAGATCCTGGTGATCTCGCAGGACACCAGCGCCTACGGGCTGGACCTGAAGTATGAGCCGAACATCTGGAAGGAACAGACTGTTCGCACGCGATTTTTCGAACTAGCCAGTGAACTGGGCGATCTCGGCGCGTGGATCAGGCTTCACTATGTCTATCCCTACCCGCATGTCGACGAGGTCATTCCACTGATGGCGGAAGGCAAGGTGCTGCCCTATCTCGACATCCCGTTTCAGCATGCCAGCCCGGTCGTGCTCAAGGCGATGCGCCGCCCGGCCCACCAGGAAAGGACTCTCGACCGCATCCGGCGCTGGCGGGAAGCCTGCCCGGACCTGGCGCTGCGCTCGACCTTCATCGTCGGCTTCCCCGGCGAAACGGAAGAGGACTTCGAGATGCTGCTCGACTGGCTCGACGAAGCCCGGATCGACCGTGCCGGCTGTTTCAAGTATGAGCCGGTGCGCGGCGCTGGCGCCAACGATCTTGGCCTGCCGGCGGTACCCGACGAGGTCAAGGTATCGCGCTGGAACCGTTTCATGGCGCGCCAGCAGAAGGTTTCGGCCGCCAACCTCCGGAAGAAGGTGGGCAAGCGTCTGCCGGTCATTATCGACGCCAGCGATGGCGCAACCGCCCGGGGCCGCAGCCGCTACGACGCGCCCGAGATCGACGGAGTCGTTCACGTATCGTCGCGCCGGCCGTTGCGTGTCGGCGACATCGTCACAGTGAAGATCGAAGCCGCTGACGCCTACGATCTTCGCGGGACCGCGGCGTAACCATTCCGGTTTACCCTTTGTAAACCTTCGCGTTGCGCCAGGCCGGCTTTTGCGGTTTCGATCCGGCCCATGAGCACGGTCAACCCGTCAGGAACCTTGTCCGCGCCGGATTCGGCATCGTCGCGCATGGCGTCGCTCGACCTTTTGCGTGTTGTCGCCGCGCTTGGTGTTCTGGCGTTCCACTATTTGTTTCGTGGCGCTGCCGCCGACGGCTATCTTGACGTCGCCTATCCGGAGCTCGCCGGGTACGCCCTGATCGGCTATCTCGGCGTACAGTTGTTTTTCCTGATCTCCGGTTACGTGATTGCCTGGTCAGCGGAAGGCCGGAGCGCCTTCGATTTCGCCTTCGCCCGTTTTTCCAGGCTGGTTCCCGGCTATCTGGCCGGCATGACGTTCACCTTCGTCATCCTCCTTGCCGCCGGTCATCCGGCCCTGCCGGTATCGGCGAGCCAGTATGTTGCAAACCTGTTTGTCTTCGCGCCGGCACTGGGCCAGCCCTTTGTCGACGGCGTGTACTGGTCGATCGTGCTGGAAATCGTTTTTTATGCCTGGGTCACAGTCCTCATCGCCTTCGGGCTGTTCGCGCGCCGCCTGCCGGAATGGGTCGCCGGATGGATGCTCCTGGCAGCAGTCAATGAGTTCGTGCTCGATTCCGCTGCCCTTCGCCTGGTGTTCGTGACCGAGTATGCTGGGTTTTTCGTCGGCGGCGTGCTGGCGTTCCATGTGCGGCGCCACGGTCGCACGCCCGAAACGCTGGTGCTGATGGCCGCCGCACTGCTTTTGGCTGCCGCGACCGCCTTCCGTACCCGCGGCTGGATGCTGGATCACTATGGCGCGGCGCTGTCGCCAGCAGCCCTGCTTGTTGCCGTGGCGGCGATCCACCTTGTGTTTCATGGCGCGCTCGCCATCAAAGGCACCCTTCCCGGCGCGCGCGCCATCGGGTTTGCCGGGCTGATGACCTATCCGCTCTATCTGGTGCACCAGAATGCCGGTTACATCGCCATCGGCGCGTTGGAGCCGGTCGTCGGCCGATGGGGCGCGCTTCCCGTCACGTTCGTACTTGTCTGCACGATATCGGCGATCATCGTCCGGCATGTAGAACGTCCGGCGCGGCGCCTGCTCTCCGGCATCGGTGAACGCCTCCGCCGGATCGCGTTGCCGCGTCCGGCCTGAAACGCAAATGGCGCGGCGTTGCCGCCGCGCCATTCCGCTTGCGCCGGGTGGCGCCGATTACTGCGGCAGCTTGTCGTCCACGCCTTCGACGTAGAAGTTCATGCCGAGCAGCGTGCCGTCATCGGAAACCTGACCGGCGGCCAGCCAGTCCGATCCGTCCTGCTTCTTGACCGGTCCGGTGAAGGGATGCAGCGATCCGTCCTTGATCGCCGCTTCGGTCTTCTCCGCCATCGCCTTCACGTCGTCCGGCACGTTGGTATAGGGCGCCATCGCCAGAATGCCGTCCTTGAGGCCGTCCCAGCTCGACTCCCCGCCCTTCCAGGTGCCGTCCATCGCCATCGTGATCCGCTTGACGTAGTACGGTCCCCAGGTGTCGAGGATGGCCGACAATTGCGCGTTGGGACCGGCCTTGATCTGGTCGAACGCCTGGCCGAAGGCCTTGATGCCGCGTTCCTCGGCCACCTGCATCGGACCGGTGGAATCGGTGTGCTGGGTGAGGATGTCGACGCCCTGGTCGATCAGCGCCTTCGCGGCGTCGGCTTCCTTGCCGGCGTCGAACCAGGTGTTGACCCAGACGACCTTCAGCTTGAAGTCAGGATTGACCGACCGCGCGCCGAGCAGGAACGAGTTGATGCCCATCACCACTTCCGGGATCGGGAAGGAGGCGATGTAGCCGGCGACACCCGCCTTCGACATCCTGCCCGCCATCTGGCCAATGATGTAGCGGCCTTCATAGAAGCGCGAATTGTAGGTGGTCACGTTCGCGGCCGTCTTGAAGCCGGTCGCATGCTCGAACTTGACGTCGGGGAACTTGGCCGCCACCGCGATGGTCGGATCCATGAAGCCGAAGGAGGTGGTGAAGATGATGCCGCACCCTTCACGGGCGAAACGCTCGATGGCGCGCTCGGCATCCGGCCCTTCCGGGACGTTCTCGACGAAGAGCGCCTCGACCTTGTCGCCGAGCTGGGTTTCGACCATCTGGCGCCCGGCTTCGTGGGCCTGGGTCCAGCCGCCGTCGGTCTTGGAGCCGACATAGACGAAGCAGGCCTTGTACTTGTCGGCGGCAAGCGCCGAACCGGCGACGGTCATCGCAAGCGATGCCGCCAGTCCAAAAACGATGGATTTCATTTCGTAGTCTCCCGTTGTTTCCAGTTCATGCACGCCATTCCCGACGCGTTTCCTTTTTCCGGCTGCTCTTATCGATCCGGCACGAACGGCCGTCCCAGCGATGCCGGCGTGTTCATCATCGTCAGCCGCCTGTTGCGGGAGATTAGAACAAGAACGACGACGGTCGCCAGATAGGGCAGCGAAGAAAGCAGTTGAGAAGGGATACCGAAACCGAGCGCCTGCGTGTGCAGCTGCCCGATGGTGACGGCGCCGAACAAATAGGCGCCCGCGACCACCCTCCATGGCCGCCAGGAGGCAAACACCACCAGCGCCAGCGCGATCCAGCCACGCCCCGCGGTCATGTTCTCCACCCATTGCGGCGTATAGACCAGCGACAGGTGCCCGCCAGCCAGGCCCGCGCATGCCCCGCCGAACATCACCGCGAGGTAGCGGTTGCGGATGACCGGTATGCCGAGCGCATGCGCCGAGCCATGGCTGTCGCCCATCGCCCGCAGCGTGAGGCCTGCCCTGGTCCTGAACAGGAACCACACCACCCCGGCGGTGAGCAGGATCGACATGTAGAAGATCGGGTCCTGCCCGAACAGCAGTCGCCCGACGAGCGGGATATCGGTCAGGTAGGGAATCGCGATGTTGGGCAGGCGCACGCCGGGCGAACCGACAAAGGCTTCTCCGATCAGTCCGGACAGGCCGATGCCAAGCAGCGTCAGCGACAGCCCGGTTGCGACCTGGTTGGTCGCAAGCGTCAGGGTCAGGAGTCCGAACGGCAACGAAAACAGCGCGCCGGCGACGATGGCTGCGACAACGCCGACCCAGGGCGATCCGGTCAGCACCGCAGCGGCGAAACCGCACACGGCGCCAATCACCATCATTCCCTCTACGCCGAGATTCAGCACCCCCGCGCGTTCGACGACCAGTTCGCCGATGGCCGCGATCAGCAGCGGGGTCGCCGCCGTTGCGATGGTCAGGATGATGTTCTGGAAAATGTCCATCAGGCCGCCCCCGCCTGCTTGCGGCCCGTTCCGACGAACCGGATGCGGTAATAGATCAGCGTGTCGCAGGCCAGAACAAGGAACAGGAGCAGCCCCTGGAAGACGCGCGCCAGCTTGTCGGAGATGCCGAGCGCGATCTGCGCAGCCTCGCCGCCGAGATAGGTCAGCGCCAGGACGAACCCGGCAATCAGCACGCCGAGCGGATTGAGCCGGCCGAGGAAAGCCACGATGATCGCGGTGAAGCCGTAGCCGGGCGAAATCGTCTCGCGCAACTGGCCGATGGCGCCCGAGACCTCGGTGATGCCGGCAAGGCCCGCGAGCCCGCCCGAAAGCAGGAAGGCGAAGAACGTCATCTTGCGTGACGAGAACCCCGCGAAACGCCCGGCGCGGGGGCTCGCGCCCATCACCTTCACCTCGAAGCCCTTCAACGTGCGCGCCATGATGAACCACAGCGCGACCGCCGCGATCACGGCGAAGGCGAGGCCCCAGTGCGCACCGCCTTGCGTCGGCGCGATTTCGGGCAGCGTCGCGGCGGCGGGAAACCGGATCGAGCCGGGGAAGGCATAACCCTGCGGGTCGCGAAACCAGCCGCGCGCCAGCCAGTCGAGGACCAGCTGCGCCACATAGACGAGCATCAGGCTGGTCAGGATCTCGTTGGCGTTAAAGCGAGTCTTGAGGAATGCCGGGATCGCGCCCCACGCCATGCCGCCGATGACGCCGAACACCAGCATCAGCGGGAGCGTGAGGAAATTCTCGAAGCCGGGCAACAGGATCGGGATCATCGAGCCAAAGATGCCGCCCATGATGAACTGGCCCTCGGCGCCGATGTTCCAGTTGTTGGACAGGTAGGCGATCGACAGGCCGACCGCGATGATGATGAGCGGCGTGGCCTTGATCGCCAGTTCATGCAGCGACCAGACCTCGGTCAGCGGGTCAATGAAATAGGTATAGAGCGCCGCGCCCGGCGGTTTGCCGATTGCCCAGAACAGGATCGCGCCGATCACCAGCGTCGCCGCGAACGCGATCAGCGGCGAAACGGCTGCCATGGTCGAGGAGTGCTGGGAACGACGCACAAGTTCGATACGCATCACGTCATTCCCATTTCGTCATGGCTCACATGGCCGGGTTCCGCCCCGCCCATGAGCAGTCCGATCTTCTCGAACGTCGCGTCGGCAATCGGGATTGGCGTCGACAGGCCGCCATTATGCATGACAGCGATGGCGTCCGATATCTCGAACAGTTCGTCGAGATCCTGGCTGATGACCAGCACCGCCGATCCGGCGCGGGCGAGATCGATCAGCGACTGGCGGATGCGCGCCGCGGCACCCGCGTCCACGCCCCAGGTCGGCTGGTTCACCACAAGGACCGCGGGTTGGCGATCGAGTTCGCGCCCGATGATGAATTTCTGCAGATTGCCGCCCGACAGCGCCGCCGCTTCCGGGTCCTCGGCACTCTTGCGCACGTCCATGGCTGCGTTGATGCGCTTGGTCGCCTCTTCCACCGCGCCGCGCGCAAGCACACCGAACCGGCCCTGCAACGTCTTCCGGTCGGTGGCGTGCCGCGAGAGGACCAGATTTTCCGATAGCCGCATGCCCGGCACCGCCCCGTGGCCGAGCCGTTCCTCGGGCACGAACGATGCACCAGCCTTTCGCCGGGCGGTAATTCCGGCGTGGCCCATGTCCCTGCCTCGGATACGCACCATGTTCGCTTTTGGCTGGATCGCCTCGCCCGAAATCGCCTCGAAGAACTCGCCCTGCCCGTTGCCCGCAACCCCGGCGATGCCGATCACCTCGCCCGGCCGGATTGAGAGCGAAATGCCGGACAGCGGAATGGAAAACGGCCCGGTCGGCGCACGCTCGAGGTTGAGGATTTCCAGCAGCGTTTCACCGGTGGCGGCACTCTCGCCATGCGGTCGGCTGATCTCGTGCACGTCACCGCCAACCATCATGCGCGCCAGCGACGCGGCGGTCTCGTCGCGAGGATTGCAGTCGCCGACAACCTTGCCGTGGCGCAACACCGTCGCCCGGTCGCAAAGGCGCTTCACCTCCTCCAGGCGATGCGAAATGTAGAGGATCGACTTTCCTTCGGACCGCAACCGCTCCAGTGTCACGAACAGCCTGTCGGCTTCCTGAGGCGTCAGCACCGATGTCGGTTCGTCCAGGATGATGAGATCGGGCTCCTGCAACAGGCAGCGGATGATCTCGATACGCTGGCGTTCGCCCACTGACAGGTCGCCGACCAGCGAGGACGGGTCGAGCGGCAGGCCGTAGTCCGACGAAAGCGACTTCGCTTTTGCCGCGATTGCCGAAAGGGCGACCGACTTGTCGAGTGACAGGGCGATGTTTTCAGCCGCTGTCAGCGCCTCGAACAGCGAGAAATGCTGGAACACCATCCCGATGCCGAGGCCGCGCGCCTGCGCCGGCGTCGCCACCCGGGTCGGCGTTCCGCGCCAGCGGATTTCTCCCGCGGTCGGCTCCAGCGAGCCGAACAGCATCTTCACCAGTGTTGACTTGCCGGCGCCGTTTTCGCCAAGAAGCGCGTGGATCTCGCCGGGGGCGATGTCGAGGTCAATGCCATCGCAGGCGCGCAAGGCGCCGAAAACCTTCGTCAGTCCCCTCACCTCGAGGAGCATGCCACCGCTTGGTGCGGCAGGTCCGGTCATGCGCTCCACCCCTCTGTTCCCGACATGCTATCCCGCAGAACTCGTCGCCCTTAATCGTTACCCCGCTAGAAAGTCCTTCGCCAAACCGCAGGTAATTCAGGGAATGAGAATGGACGCGCCGGTCGTGCCTCGGCCTTCGAGCGCGCGGTGCGCTGTTGCCGCGTCGGACAGGGCGTAACGCTGGTTGATCGCCACTGCGACCGTCCCGGATCCGACCTTGTCGAAAAGCGCATTGGCAGACTCCAGCAGTTCGGTTCGCCTGGCGATGTAGGAAAACAGCGTCGGCCGGGTGGCGAACAGCGAACCCTTCTGCGACAGCATCGCCATGTTGAACGGCGGGATCGATCCTGATGACTGCCCGAACGACACGAACATGCCGCGCGGGCGCAGGCAGTCGAGCGACCCGGGAAAGGTGTCCGCCCCGACCGAATCATAGACCACGTCGCAGAGCTGTCCGCCGGTGATGCGACGCACTTCGGCGACGAAATCGGACGAGCGGTAGTCGATCACATGATCGTAGCCGTTCGCGCGGGCTAGAGCGCATTTCTCCGGACCGCCTGCCGTTCCGATCACCGTGGCACCCAGCGCCTTGGCCCACTGTCCCGCGATCAGGCCAACCCCGCCTGCCGCCGCGTGGAAGAGGATGGTGTCGCCGGCTTTCACCGGAAAGGTCCGCCGCAACAGGTATTCCGCCGTCATGCCCTTCAGCATGATGGCTGCGGCCAGCTCTTCGCTGATCCCGGCGGGAATCTTCACCAGCCGGTCGGCTGCAACGACGCGACGCTCGGCATAGGCGCCAAGTGGCCCGGCATAGGCGACGCGATCGCCGGCCTTCAGGTCGGACACGCCCTCGCCGACAGACTCGATGATCCCGGCACCCTCGTTGCCCGGGATGAAGGGCAGTCCCGCCGGTGCCGGGTAGAGGCCGGTGCGGAAATACACGTCAATGAAATTGACGCCGACGGCGGTATGGCGGATCAGCACTTCGCCAGCCCCCGGCACGCCCGGTTCGTGTGGTTCGAAGCGCATCACTTCGGGGCCGCCATGGCTATGGATCAGGATCGCGTGTGTCATGACGCACTGCCTTTCGCGCCGAGCCTTGGAAAGAACTGCATCACCGCGCCGATCACGAACAGGTATGCGCCCGTCACTGCGGTACCGATCCGTACCCACATGTCGGCGTCCATGCCCTGGACCACCGCAACCGCGCCGAACAGGCACCAGGCGATGAAGATCGGCAGGTTCACCTCGCGCAGCCGCTTGACCCGCACCGGGTGCAGGAACTGAAGCGGCACGAACGACAACGCCGCCGCCACCAGGACGACGCCGAACGACGTCCATTCTCCCGGCTGGATGACGAACAGCGTAAAGACGACCATGTTCCAGACCACCGGAAAACCCTTGAAGAAGTTTTCCTTCGTCTTCATGCCGGTGTCGGCATAGTAGATCGCACTGGAAATCACGATGATTGCCGCCGACAGGAATGACAGGCCCTCGCCCATGAACCCGCGCTGGTAGAGCGCGAAGGCCGGGATCAGCACGTAAGTCACATAGTCGATGATGTTGTCGAGCGTGTCACCCGACCAGGTGGGCAAAAGCACCTTGACCTGAAGCTTGCGTGCAATCGGCCCGTCGATTCCATCCACGATCAGCGCCAGGCCGAGCCAGAGGAACATTGCGGGCCAGCGCTGCTCGCTTGCCGCCACGAGCGACAGGAACGCAAGGAAGGATCCCGAGGCGGTCAGGAGGTGGACCGAAAAGGCCTTGGCCTGCGGCGCTGTGACCTTCGTTCCGACCGGACGGGAAAACAGAGGTGGTTTCACGCGCCTCCTGCCTCGCATGACGGCGGCCCCGGATCGCCGATACGCGCGCCTTTCCATGTCTTATGCGCAAGCACGGCCTGACGCACAAGGGCGCACGTCGACTTGCCTGTGCGAAACGTCGCGTTGAAGCGCGCTGGCGGTGATGCGATAATCAACTCCACGAATGCGGAGGAGCACCATGCCGGTGACAGGATCCAGGAGAGACATCATCGTCACCGGTGCCGGACCGGCTGGCATGATTGCCGCGCTGGAACTTGCCGGCGCGGGGCTTCAGGTCACGCTGGCCGGGCCAGAGGCCACGCTGGACGACCGTCGCACGACCGCGCTGATGGCGCCTTCGCTGGCCCGGCTTGACGCTCTCGGGCTTGGTACCGCCCTTCGCCGCGATGGCGCGCCCTTGCGCGTCATGCGCATCGTCGATGCGACCCGCCGGCTGGTGCGATCGGCGCCCGCGACATTCCATGCCTCCGAGGTCGGGCTGGACGCCTTCGGCTGGAATTTTCCGAACCTGTCGCTCAATGCCGCGCTCTCCGAGGCAGTTTCCGCCTCTCCGGCCATCGAACGGATCATCGCCCCGGTCGAGGAATGGCGGCTCGACGATGACCTCGTCCATGCCCGCATCGACGGACGCGATTTGACGGCACGCCTGGTTGTTGCCGCCGATGGGCGCAAGTCGCCGGCACGGGACGCGGCGTCGATCAGGGTGAAGTGGACCGAATGGCCACAGGCCGCCCTGGTTCTGACGTTCGCCCACTCCCGGCCGCATGGTCAGGTCTCGACGGAATTCCATACCGTGGACGGTCCATGCGTTCAGGTACCGCTGCCTGGAAACCGTTCGAGCCTGGTCTGGGTCAATCGGCCGGATCGCGCACGTGACCTGATGGCGCTTGCCGACGCTGATCTCGCCCGCGCGGTCGAGGACCGGCTCGAATCGATCTTGGGCAAGGTCACGCTCGAGCCCGGCCGCCAGGTCTGGCCGCTGGCGAATGCTGTTCCCGAACGGTTTGCCGCCCATCGCGTGGTGCTGGTGGGCGAAGCTGCCCACATCTTCCCGCCCATCGGCGCCCAGGGGCTGAACCTGTCGATCCGCGATGCCGCCGATCTTGTCACGGCGGTTTCCGGCGCCGCCGATCCCGGGGCAGACCAGGTTCTGCAACGCTACGACGGGCTGAGGCGTCCGGACGTTCACGCGCGCCTCGCCGCGGTCAGCTTGCTCAACCGCTCGCTGCTGTCGGATTTCCTGCCTTCGCAGCTGGCGCGGGCCGCGGGCCTCAGCCTGCTTGGGCGGATCGCGCCGCTGCGCGCCTTCTTCATGCGCGAGGGCATGCATCCAGGCGACGGCTTTCGTGCGCTCTTTTCCGGTCTAAGGGAAAAGGTCGGGCGGTAGCGTCCCGCTGGTGATCAACCAGAGCAGCGCCGTCACCGACACCACGGAGGCAACCGTGGTGACAAGCACGCTCGCCGACGACCGCTCCACCCAGATACCGTATTGCTGGGCGATGACGAACACGTTCGTCGCCGTCGGCAAGGACGCAAGGAGGACGGCCGACCAGACCCAGACGGGATCGAAATTGCCGATCCACGACAGGACGAACCATGCGAGAAGCGGGTGTACGACAAGCTTCATGGCGGCGATGAATGGCATTTCCGCCGGCATCCGGTTCAGCGGTCGCAGCGCAAGCGTCACCCCCATGGCGAACAGCGCGCACGGCGCCGCAGCCTTCGCCAGTGTTTCAAGCATCCGGTCGAGCGCCTGCGGCAGGCTGACATCGGCGGCCGCGATCAGGACGCCGACCGCGGTGGCGATGATGAAGGGATGCAGCGCGATCCGCCGGACGACTTCCAGGGCGAGTTCGCCCACCGGTCGCTTTTCGTCGCGTGCCAGCGCCATCATTGTCGGCGCAATGGCGAAGTGCATGATGTTCTCAACCGCGAAGATCAGCGCCGCTGGAACCGCTGCCGCCTCGCCGAACACGATCAGCGACAGGCCGAGACCCATGTAGCCGATGTTGCCGTAAGCCGCGGCTAGCCCCTTGATGGTGCTCTCGGCGACTTCGCCACCGCTGCGCAATACCGAGACCGCGAACGTGATGGCGAAGATGACATAGGTGGTGAAGACCGAACCGAAGATGAAGGAGAATTCCGACAGTTTCTCGAATGGCGTGCGCGCGATCAGCTGGATGAACAGCGCCGGAAGCGCGATGTAAACGATGAACGTGTTCATCCAGGCCAGCGCCTCGACGGGCTGGCGCGTGAGCCTGGCCACGGCGAAACCGAGAAAGATCACGCCGAAGAACGGAAGGACGAGGCCGATGACGTCGAGCATGGCGCGAGCCGCCTACCGGCTCGCCGGCGGCCGGTCAAGCGCCGTGCAATGTCGGTGACGCATTGAATCTCGCGGCGGATTGGGCGAAGACGGTGTGATCGAGGAGCCGGCAATGCAAAAAGTCAGGAACGCCAGGTACAGGATCGGCGATGTTGTCCGGCACCGGATCTTTCCGTTTCGCGGCGTGATTTTCGACGTCGACCCGGAGTTCGCCAACACCGAGGAATGGTACGCGGCGATTCCGGCCGAGGTGCGCCCGCGTAAGGACCAGCCCTTCTATCACCTGTTCGCGCGCAACGAGGAAAGCGAATACACGGCCTATGTGTCGGAGCAGAACCTTTTGCCCGACGACAGCGGCGAACCAGTCCGCCATGCCGGCGTCGACGAGTTCTTTCGCCGCGGCCCCGACGGGCGCTATTTGCCGAAGGCCCGTCCGATCCACTGAGCCCGGGGCAGAAATGAAAACGGGGCCGCGCGGCCCCGTTTTGATTCGAACGCGACGGCGTCTCAGCCGCCGGTCTTGGCCTTTTCCTGCTCTTCCTTGAGCTTCTTCTCGAAATCGGCGCGGCGCTTCTCGATTTCGTCCTGGAGCGTCTTCTGGCGCTCTTCGAGATCCGACTGCTTCATGCCCTCGCCATCGAAGGCGGCGCCGAAGCCGTTCAGCGACACCTTGATCGGGTTCGGCTGGTTCTGGAAATTGACCGACGTCAGCGTGATTTCGCCGCCCTTCTTGAACGAACCGACCAGCTGGTCATTGAGCGGCGCTTCGGCCACGCAGCGATCGGGAAGGCAGACCACATATTCGAGCTTCTGCGCCTTGCCGCCATCGACCTGGAGGCCGATGCCGGGAGGCAGCAGGCGGCCGGAGGGAACCGAGATCTGGAAAAGCTTGCGGTTCACCTTGCCCTTCACCTCGATCATGCTGACGCCGATCACCATCTGGCCGGTCTCCGCCATGGTGATGTTCTGGACGTTGCAGATGTCGTTGTCTTCCTGCTTCGTGCAGACCTTGAACCAGCCCTGCGGCAGCGACTGCGACAACGCCGGCGCCGTGGCGACGAACGAGAAGCCGGCGAGCGCGGCGAGTGCGACGGCGGAACGGGCGGCAAGTCGGATCGAATCGGTCATCGGTGAGAATTCCTGTTGGCTGTGCGGCTTCGCGCCGTAGTCTCGGCTTGGTGTCGCCCGAATGAGGCAACAGAATGACTTCGCGCGCCTGTTACATCGCCTTGCCGCGGAAATCCAGCCGAATGACAGCCTCCACGGATCGAACCGCGCACCGGAAACCGGCTCCCGCTGCCCTGTGATACACTGGAATCGAATCGAACCGGAGCCTCGCATGCGCATCGCCATCACTCTTGCCATGGTTCTGGCTTCCGTCTTCGCGAGCCACGCAGTCTGCGCCGAACCTCGCCATGCCCTGGCCATGCACGGGGAACCGGCATTGCCGGCCGATTTCGCTTCGTTTCCGAACGTGAACATGACGGCGCCGAAAACCGGGCGTGTCGACTATGCCGTCGTCGGCACCTTCGACAGCGTCAACCCGTTCATCGTGCAGGGATCGGCGGCGCGCGGGCTGATCGACCTCGCCTTCGGCAACAACGTGTTTGAGACACTGATGCAGCGTTCGCCTGACGAACCGTTCACGCTTTATCCGCTGCTGGCCCGCGCCGTGGAGACCGACGAGGAACGGACGTTCGTCGAGTTCACGCTGGACGAGCGGGCGACCTTTTCCGATGGGAAACCGGTCACGCCCGAAGACGTGATCTTCACCTTCGAACTGCTGCGCGACCGCGGGCTTCCCCGCTACGGGCGCTCGGTGAAGAAGATCGCGACGATGCAGAAGGTCGGCGAACGCGGCGTCCGCTTCACTTTTGCCGGCCAGGGCGACCGGGAATTGCCGCTGATCCTCGGCCTGATGCCGGTGCTGCCGAAGCACGCGATCGATCCAGCGCCGTTCGACAAGTCGAGCCTCGTCGCCATGATCGGCTCCGGCCCGTATGTCGTGGAGACCGTCAAGCCCGGCGAACTGGTGCAGTTGAAGCGCAATCCCGACTACTGGGCTCGCCAAATCCCGTCGAAGGCCGGATACGACAATTACGAGACGATCCGGATCAACTATTTCCGCGACGAGAATGCCATGTTCGAGGCATTCAAGAAGGGCCTTGTCGACATTTTCGTCGAAAACGACCCGGGGCGCTGGAACAGTGCCTATGACTTCCCGGCAGCCACCGCTGGCGACGTGGTTCGTGACGTGTTCCGCAATGGCCTGCCCTCGGGCATGTACGGTTTCGTCTACAACACCCGCCGCCCGCAATTTTCCGACCGCCGCATCCGCTCCGCGCTGTCGGACCTGGTCGACTTCGAATGGGTGAACCGCAATCTGTTTGCCGACGCCTACCGGCGCACACGCTCCTTCTACGACAATTCCGATCTGTCGTCGTTCGGACGGCCGGCCGACGAGGGAGAAAAGGCGCTTCTGGCGAAGTTCCCCGACGCGGTCTTGCCGGCCATGCTTGACGGCACATGGACGCCAGCGACGTCCGACGGCACGGGACGCGATCGCGTCTTCCTGCGAAAGGGGTTCGATGCGCTCAAGGCCGCCGGTACGATGCTCGACGGCAAGACCATGAAGTTGCCCGATGGCACGCCGCTCACCTTCGAGATCCTGCTCAAGGGCAAGGATGGCGAGCAGATCGCCACCGCCTGGAAACGGACGCTGGAAGCCATCGGGATCGTGGCGGAACTGCGTTCGGTGGATGCCGCACAATATGTGCAGCGGCTCCAGACCTATGATTTCGACGTGATCGTGTTCAACTATCCCTCGTCGCTCTCGCCTGGCGCCGAACAGGCCGGGCGATGGGGCTCGGCCTTCCGCGACCAGCCGGGAACGTTCAACTACGCAGGTGTGGCCGACCCCGCCATCGATGGCATGATCGAGGCCATTCTGGCGGCGCGCGACCGTGAAGCCTTCACGACGGCAGTGCGCGCCTACGACCGCGTCCTTCTGTCCGGCGCCTATGTCGCACCGCTCTATCACCAGGGCGAGCAGTGGGTCGCACGGTGGGCCCGCATCGGCCGGCCGGAGAGAACGCCGCTCTACGGCTACCAGCTCAACACCTGGTGGCGGGCCAGGCCATGAGGAGCGCGGCATGACCTCGTCGCTGTCCATCGATGTCGTTTCCGACGTCATCTGTCCCTGGTGTTTTCTGGGAGCCCGCCGCCTGGCAACCGCGATCGCGGCTTGCCCGGAGGTGACGGTTGACGTCCGCTGGCGCCCGTTCTTCCTCGACCCTTCCCTGCCCCGCGAAGGCATGGATCGCGCCACCTACATGGCGCGGAAATTCACGCCGGAACGTCTGGCGGCGGCGCACGAACGTCTTGTGGAAGCCGGCCGGGAGGAAAACATCGACTATGCGTTCGACCGGATCGCCCGCGTTCCGAACACCATGGACGCGCACCGTGTCATCCGCTGGGCAGCCTCCGCCGGCGACGGGGTTCAAGGGCGAGTCGCCTCGGCGCTGTTCTCTTCCTATTTCGAAGCGGCGCGCGACATTGGCGATCGCGATGTGCTGACCGGCATCGCCGCCGAGTGCGGCATGCAGTCGGGGATCGTCCGGGCGCTCCTCGACAGCGAATCCGACATCGATGCCGTGCGCGAGGAGGTGGCGACCTCCACCGGCATGGGGATAACCGGCGTGCCCTGCTTCCTGCTCGCCGGGCGCTACGCGGTGCTGGGCGCACAGCCACTGGAAACGATGGTCGAGGCGATCCGTTCGGTCGCCGCCTTGCTGGAATCCGAGCGGGCCTCGGGTCAGACCGCCTGAGCCAGCCGCGCGATCTGCGTCATGATCACCGCCGCCCCGCCCAGCCGCTTGTCCGCGGTCGGCCAGTCGCGCGTCAGCACCACGGACTGGTCCGGCCGGATCCTGGCCAGTACGCCCTGCCCGGCGATCATCGACACCAGACCAGCCGGATTGGGGAACGTCCGGTCGCGGAAGGACAGCACGACGCCCTTCGGCCCGGCGTCCAGCTTTTCCACATGTGCGATGCGGCACAGCGCCTTGAGATAGACGACCTTGAGCAGGTGTTGCACCTCGTCCGGCATCGGCCCGAAGCGGTCGATGAGCTCGGCCCCGAACCGGTCGATCTCCTCCGGTGTCGTCAGGTCGCCGAGACGGCGGTAGAGCCCGAGCCGCACCTGGAGATCCGGCACGTAAGCCTCGGGGATCATCACCGAAGCGCCGACGGAAATCTGCGGCGACCAGCCGGCATCCTCGGCGTCGGGCACGCCCTTCATCTCGGCAACCGCCTCTTCAAGCATCTGCTGGTAAAGCTCGAACCCGACTTCCTTGATGTGACCGGACTGCTCTTCGCCCAAAAGGTTGCCGGCGCCGCGGATGTCGAGGTCGTGGCTAGCCAGCTGGAAGCCGGCGCCAAGCGTGTCGAGCGACTGCAGGACTTTCAGCCGCCGTTCGGCGTTTGCTGTCAGCTGCCGGCGCGCAGGCAACGTGAACAGCGCATAGGCCCGCAGCTTCGAGCGCCCGACGCGCCCGCGCAGCTGGTAAAGCTGTGCCAGCCCGAACATGTCGGCCCGGTGCACCACAAGCGTATTGGCGGTGGGAATGTCGAGGCCGGATTCGACGATCGTTGTCGACAGGAGCACGTCGTACTGGCCGTCGTAGAAGGCATTCATCACGTCGTCGAGTTCGCCAGGCGGCATCTGACCGTGTGCCGTGCCCACCCTGAGTTCCGGTGTCTGTGCCGCCAGAAATTCGCGGATTTCCGCCAGATCGGAAATACGGGGCACGACATAGAAGCTCTGGCCGCCGCGATAGCGTTCGCGCAGCAGCGTCTCCCGGATCACAAGCGGATCGAAGGGCGAAATGAACGTCCGCACTGCCATGCGGTCGACCGGCGGCGTGGCGATCAGTGACAGTTCGCGCACGCCCGTCAGCGCCAGTTGCAGCGTGCGCGGAATGGGCGTCGCCGACAGCGTGAGCACATGGACGTCCGACTTCAGTTCCTTCAGCCTTTCCTTGTGCTTGACGCCGAAATGCTGCTCCTCGTCTATGATCAGCAGCCCGAGCTTGCGGAACTTGATGCCGGTGCCGAGAAGCGCGTGGGTGCCGACGACGATGTCGACCGACCCGTCGGCAAGGCCCGCCTTCGTGTCGGCAAGTTCCTTGGCACTAACCATGCGCGATGCCTGCCGCACCGTGACCGGCAGGCCGGAAAAACGCTGCGAGAAGGTCTTGAAGTGTTGTCGCGACAGCAGCGTGGTGGGAACGACGACGGCGACCTGGAACCCCTCCATCGCGGCCAGGAAGGCGGCGCGCAGCGCCACCTCGGTCTTGCCAAAGCCGACATCGCCGCACACCAGCCGGTCCATTGGCCGGCCCAGCGCAAGATCGTCCACGACGGCGTCGATGGCAGATTGCTGGTCGTCGGTTTCCTCGTACGGAAAGCGCGCCGAAAACTCGCCGTAAAGCCCTTCCGGCGGCAGGATCGACGGGGCAATTCGGGTCTGCCGCTCCGCTGCGATCCGGATGAGTTGGCCGGCCATGTCGAGCAGGCGCTTCTTCAGCCTGGCCTTGCGGGCCTGCCACGCGCCGCCGCCCAGCCGATCAAGCGGAACCTCGGCATTGTCGCCGCCATAACGCGACAGCAACTCGATGTTTTCAACCGGCAGGAACAGCTTGTCGTCGCCGGCATAGCGCAGTTCCAGGCAATCATGCGGGGCTCCGGCCGCCGTGATTGTGCGCAAGCCGACGAAACGTCCGATGCCGTGGTCGGCATGCACGACGATGTCGCCGGTCGCGAGCGCCGCGAGTTCGGCGATGAAGTCCGACGCCTTGCGCCTCCGGGCCTTGCGGACCAGCCTGTCGCCAAGCACGTCCTGCTCAGCGACGATCACGAGATCGCCGGCGACGATGCCGCGCTCGAGTTGCAGTACCGCGGCCGCTGCAAGGCCCGGCCGGACCGTCTCCAACTGCTTCAGCGTTGCGATCTTCTCCGGTCGGGCAAGTCCATGCTCGGCCAGGATCTGCTGCATCCGGTCGAGCGATCCCTCGCTCCAGCCCGCCACCAGCACCCGCTTGCCCGACGAGGCGAGGTCGGCAATGTGCCGCACGACATGGTCGAACACGTTGGCGTTGGGATCGGCGCGCTGTTCGGCGAAGGAACGTCCGGGCGTTGCGCCGGCGTGGACAACGGCACGGTCCGAGGCTGGCGGCGTTTCGAACGGGGTCAACACGAAGGACGAGCGATCCGTCGTTGCCTCGCGAATCTGCCCGGGATCGAGGTAGAGACTGGCCGGCGGCGCCGGCTTGTAGGGCACGGCGTCCGCCAGCGCCGGCGTATCGGCCTGACGCTTGCGCCCCTCGTGGTGATCCAGAATCTGTGCGTGGCGCGCATCGATCGCCTCGTCGCAGAGGTGATCGAGGATGACCGGCGCATCCGGCAGGTAGTCGAACAGCGTCACGAGCCGATCATGGAAAAAGCCGAGCCAGTGCTCCATGCCGGCGAACCGGCGCCCTTCGGAAATCGAGGCGTAAAGCGCATCGTCGCGCGACGGCGCCCCGAATGCGGCCAGGTAGCGGCTTCGGAACCGGCTGATCGTTTCGGGATCGAGCTTCACCTCGCTCATGGCGCCAAGCCTGAACGACTGGCGTTGTCCGGACGTGCGCTGCGTCGCCGGATCGAAGGCGCGGATGGTCTCCAGTGTGTCGCCGAAGAAATCCAGCCGCAACGGCTCGTCCGAGCCAGGAGCAAATACGTCGAGGATGCCGCCACGAACGGCGAACTCGCCGACATCCCGCACCGAACCAACCCGTTCGAAGCCCGACTGTTCGAGCCGTCCAACCAGGCCGTTCATGTCGAGCCGGTTGCCGGGCCTGGCTTCGAGCACCTGCCCCAGCACCGTTTCGGGCGGCGGCATCAGTTGCATCAATGCGTTGACGCTGGTCAGCACCACCGCACGGTGCGCCTGCATCCGCAGCGCAGCCAGTCCCGCCATGGCGTCGAGCCGTCTCGCCGTCGCGTCCGCACCGGGCGACACCCGATCATAGGGAAGGCAATCCCAAGCCGGCAGCACAAGTTGCGGCAGCGCCGGATCGATGAATCTCAGCATCTCCGCAATCGCCGGCAGCCGCTGGCCGTCGCGTGCGACGAACAGGACCGGCCCTCCCGGCGCAAGAGTGCGCGACAATTCGGCAATCACGAATGGCTCATAGCCATCGGGCGTCTGGTCGATCACCGTGCGGCCGGGTATGCCGGCCTTGGCCATGATGGGCGGCAGCCTGACCATGGCGATCACCACGACGATCCGTAGGAACGGATCCGGCGGAACAGCGGCGTGTCATGCTCGGCCGGGATCGCCGCCGCGCCCGTCACCCACTTGAAAAGATCGGTATCCTGCTGGGAAAGCAGGGTTTCGAACTCGGCCAGGTCGGCGTCATCGAGCCCGGTCAGTTCGGCGTCGGCAAACCGGCCGAACACGAGATCCATTTCCCGCGTACCGCGATGCCACGCGCGAAACAGCGCGCGCTTGCGCCGCGCGTCGAGTCCTTCGCTGCTCAGTGTGGTTCCGGTCATGATGCGCGCCGTTGGTCCGCCGGCGCTATAGCGTGCCAAGCACGGCATGTCAGCCTTGCGCGCCGGGGGATCGCCACTAATCTTTGTGCCATGCGACCGTCCATCCTCGATCCGCTGTTTGCACCCGCCTCGTCCCTGCCCGGCATCGGCGGCAAGACGGCCGAATTGCTGCGCCGTGTCGTGCCGAACGACACCGAAGGCCGGGATGTCCGCGTGCTTGATCTTTTGGCGGTGATGCCGAGCGGAGTGATCGACCGGCGCAACCGTCCCGGTGTGGCCGGATCGGCGGAAGGCGCCATCGTCACGCTCGATCTTCGCGTCGGGCGCCATCACCCGCCGCCGCCGGGCAAGGCAACCGCGCCCTACAGGGTCATGGCCTTCGATGACAGCGGCGAAGTCGCGCTCACCTACTTCCACGCCAACCGCCAGTGGCTGGAGAAGACGCTGCCGGTCGGCGCCGATGTCGTGGTGTCAGGCCGCATGGAATGGTTCAACGGCCGCCCGACAATGGTTCACCCCGACCATGTCGTTCCCGCGTCCGAGGCCGATCGACTGCCGGAGGTCGAGCCGGTCTATCCGGGTACTGCCGGCCTGTCGCCGAAGCTGCTGCGCCGCGCCATTTCCGGCGCGCTTGCCCGCCTGGCCGACCTGCCGGAATGGCTGCCGGCCGAACGCATCGCGCGCGAGCGTTTTCCCGGATTTCCCGAGGCATTGCGGCGCATTCACGAACCGCGCGATGCCTTCGATGCCGATCCCCGCTCCGCCGCCTGGCGCCGGCTCGCCGCCGACGAGTTCCTCGCCAACCAGGTTGCTCTGGCGCTTGTGCGCGCCCGGTTCCGCCGAGCCGCAGGAGTGGCGCGCACCGGCGACG
>WPCK01008031.1_pt1 | contig 29133 bp, 24 predicted proteins | sample 5399851 | NCBI WGS metagenome assembly WPCK01 (sample SAMN12869471, study PRJNA574797) | sludge metagenome | isolation source: wastewater treatment of pH11 | place: China:Beijing | collected 2019-05-20 | reverse complement strand
TTAGCAGCGTGATGCAAAAGCCGGCGGTACCGCGCCAGCACTGAGGTTCAGGTCGAGTTTCATCGTGACATCGCTTTCCGGAATCGCCTTCGCACCGCGTTCGAATTGCCTTCGTGGCCGCAACGGCGACCGCGAAGGCCCGTTTGTGCGCCTGTGCTCATGCCTTCACCTCCGAAACGCTCAATTTCGCGATTCGAAGCAGGTTGTATGCGGCACCGGAAATGAAGGCCGCCATCTGGGTCTTCGCCTGGCCGATGAAACGGGACTTTCGCAATCCGCCGACCGTTTTCAACCAACCGAAGATCTCCTCGACGCGCTTTCGCTTTCGTTGGCTGACCCGGTAGCCCTCGGTCCGGGTGGTTCGCCCATCCAGGCCGGGCGTCTTCCGATCCTTGATACGCGCGATGTGCGGTCGCACCGCGTGCTCGCGCAAGTGCGCGACAAATTCCTTCACGTGGTAGCCCTTGTCGGCGCCGAGCGTCTTGGGGTGAATGTGCCGTCGTCGTGCGCGAGTGAGCAGCTGTCGCGCGGCACGATGCTCGGCCTGGGTCGATTCCGTGATGAGGATGTCGACGCACAGCCCATTGCGGTTCTCCATGAGCACATGCCCGCCATAGCTGAGCTTGGCCGGCTGGCCCTTGCCCTTTCTCATGAGGCGGGACTCGGGATCGGTCGTGCTTTGATGCGTGGCGTTCGAGCGCTTCTCGCCCTTGAAGTCGACCATCCCCGTGCCGTCATCACCGTCCTTGGGCGGGGTGCCATCCTTGGGCTTAAAACTCTTGAACGAAGCCCAGGCATCGATCAGCGTGCCGTCGACCGTGAAGTGGTCCGAGGACAGCAGCTTCTGCTTGCGGGCCAGATTGACGACCTCATCGAAGAAGCGTCGAGCCACGTCGGTGGCGACAAGGCGTTCGCGCAGGCGGCTGAAGTTCGACTGATCCAACGTCGGGCTCTCGAGATCCATGTCGAGAAACCAGCGGAACAGGATGTTGTAGTCAAGTTGTTCGCAGAACTGCCGGTCCGAGCGAACCGAATACAGCGCAATCAGCAATTGCGCCTTGAGCAGTCGCTCTGGCGGAATCGATGGACGACCGACCGAGGAGTACAGCGCGTCCAACTCCCCAGAAATTGCGCCCAGGGCACGGTCCGCCAAACGCTTCACCCGTCGCAGCGGATGATCCGCCGGCACACGCGACTCCGGCGAGAAGTAGTGGAACAGCGAGGACTGGGGGTCGAGTTGGCCGCGCATCGTTGCAGGACAAGGAGACTGGAGATACATCTATGACAGGCAGCTTTTCGGATCGTTCACAGCCTTTTGCATCACGCTGCTAGCGATTTTCGATGATGAGTTGGTCATTTGGGATCTCGAGCTTTCTTGTTGCAGTGCCGTCTGGGAAAGAAATGACAGTTGTTTTTCCAAAGCCTTTAAAGAGAACTACCGTTCCATCGAACGCCGTGTAGTCCTTCGGTGCGTTCCGGCTCTTCGAGGTCAGAGCTTTCGGAAGTAACGATGAGTAAGGCTCTTTAACGTAGATGACGGGCTTTTCAACCCGAACGTGAGCGGTTCGCATGGCAGCATCGAGTAATTGGCCAGAAACCCCGCCGATGAGCAGAGGCAGCACCAAAATTGCCGCAAGGCTAAACAATTGTACCCGTCTGAGCTTTTCTGGATTGCCCAGCTGAACAATATTCTCGTTTTCATCGGTGAGCAAGACGGCGTTCTTCACTGCCTCAATTTTCTTGATCTTGTTTCCACTCGATACGTAGACCGAGTAGAACAAATACAGACCGACTGAAAGCATCGGCAAGTTCCAGTAAGCGGTTGAATCTTGACTGCCTAGAGCCAGAATGATGACTACGGAGTACAAAGCGAATAGAACCGCTGACCATTGAAAAGGTGCAAGCGTGTGGGCGGGTTCGGCTTTGCGTTTGCGGAAAATATTGACTCCCCAAACAAAAGCATTGAACACGACCCTTATGGCTGGCGACAGGGTAATTCCAAGCGAAACCAAACTGGCAGTGAAGAATACGTAAATCACCCCGAAGCACGCGGCAGCCATGAGAAATAGCAAACCATCACCGACGGATAGATCCTGAGGAAAGTGGTTGATTCTCAGCAAATAGGTGATAACGCAGACACCACCAACAAGAATGCCAAACTTCGACGCAGCGGTGACTATCTTCGACACCGACTCGATGTTTTTCTCAAGAGATGAAGTGGAGATCGACATGATTTATCGCTACCGTCGAAGGTAAGGGGCACTGCTCGACGCTTTATCGCTCAGCGTCCAGCGACCGCAGGAAGCGATCTTGACCGATAGGTTAGGCCTCATTGTTCTAGCCAAGAACATTGTAAGCGCCAGCGGATGCATTCGGAATTCGATGACACTTCTCGATGATGGCCAATATTTCGTAACCGAGTTCCCGTGCTCTCTTTGTAATGCGTAGTGCTTCCTCATATGCCTCAACCGGTGCCGGCCTCGCGTTCAATAGACCACCAGGCTTAACGTCTTGAACTACAGCCTCCAATAGTTGGTAGAACTCAACTACCTTCACCTGAATGTCGACTTCGAGCACGCCAAGGCGATCTAGACTACTCTTGTAGATGAGAAATCTATCCTCTGACACTTGAATCTCGTATGAGTACGATGTTATCTGATTGGAATTAAACGCCTCTACCACGCGCTCCAGTTGTTTTATGTAATACCGGTGTTCAGCAAGTTCGATAGTTGCTTTAACTTCCGCATATAACTGGAGAGCGGTAGAACGTTTTTCTTTACGATCTTTGAGCTTGGCAATTATGTAGTTTGGAAAGAACGACGATACTGCCCCGACAAAAGCGCCACCAAGGGCGCTGTAAATAGGAAGGTATGGATTCTGCTCAACGAACAGAGACTTGACGGTTCGTATTATCTCAATCGTTTCGAGAATAGATTTCGCATCGATTTCGGCCATGGGAGAAGGTATTGTGAGGTCTAACGAATAGGGCTTATCCCTCACGCCGCAAGCACCGTTCAGTGTGCGGGCGCCTGCCGCGAGGGATAAGCCTTGTTGAACTGAACCGCCGCTCTGGCGGTGATACTGGGGATTCTACGCGCGGCTCATCCACATTGGATAGAGCGCGACAGAACTCTGGCATCAGCGGGTCGCCGCTCCCGGCTCAGCGCTCGCGGCCATCGCCGTAATCGGCCGCAATCGTGTGCCGACCCTGCGTCGGGCGTGTGGTGTCGGTCGCGTTCGCCAGTCCGAGAACGTGCCACGGCCTACCGGTGCGAGCGCCGCATCAGCGAGGATTGAGATGGGGGCGCGTGAGTGTTCATGGTGGCCCATCCCGACAGCGCGGCGCCGACGCAGGCGGATCGTACCGGCGAGCCATGACGATCTCGACCGTGTGCCAACGACCGCCCCCACAGTGCGGGCAGCATCGCGGGTCTTCGCCACTGACGTGGTCGAGGAAGTCCTCGGCTGCTTCGATCACCACCGCTTGTGGTGCCGGCGTCTGAAGTTCCGCACAGGTGGCGGCAAGCCGGGCCCGCTTGTGGCCGCAGGCGAGCAGCCCGTAGTAGCGCAGGCGCTTGAAGCCGGCCGGCAACGCATGGCGCCGACCGCGTGTCCTCAGTGCCCTGGCCAGTTCAAGATCGCCGGGACATCCCGGGCGTGGTGCAGGACGCGCGCAACAGTGATCCCATCGTACTCAACGAAATAGAACAGAACATAGGGCGTCGACGTCGGCCAACTGCGCAGGCCATCCGCCAGTTCGTCACGCACCCGGCCCATTTTCGGCTGCAAGAGCAGCGTTCGCGAATCGCTTTGGATCTGATCGAGTAAGCGGTCGGCAGCCTCGACGCTGTCCTCGGCGATGAACAGCCAAGCCTCAAGCAAATCGTTCTCCGCACTGGCGGAATACAGAACCTTGCTCACGCCGTCGCTACGCCGGTCGCCGAGCTGCCAGTGCTGCCCGGCCGCGTTGCTTGATTTCGTTGATGTCGAGCTCGCGCGCCCGGCCCGACTCGATGTCGGCGACACCTTGGGCGATGTCGGCTTTCAGGCTGGCCAGGTTCGCCGCCTGCACGCCCTGGTAGGCCTCGAACAATCGCAGTGCTTCGCGGATGACTTCGCTCGCAGAGCTATAGAGGCCAGACTCCACGTGCTGGCGCACCCGCTTTTCCAGCTCCGGTGGTAAGGAGACGTTGAGGGACATGGCGCACTCCAGGCGATGTCAAGCAATGGCATAGTTTGCCACTAAACCGACTGCCCGTGCGCCTGGCAGCGCATTCCTGCAGCCTCGAAGAGCCCCTCCCTTTCCCCCACTCACCCATCCCCCCGCTCCCCCGCAAACTCCCCCGGCGTCGCCCCGAAATGCTCCCTGAAGCTGGCGATAAAGGCCGACACCGAGTCGTAGCCGCAGGCGATGGCGACATCGGTGACGCGCTCGCCGGCTTCGAGCAGAGGTAAGGCGCTGATCAGGCGCAGGCGCTGGCGCCAGAGGCGGAAGTTCAAGCCGGTGTGCTCGCGGAAGAGCCGCGCCAGTGTGCGTTCGGAACACCCCAGGCGTTCCGCCCAGGTGGCCAGGCCTTCGCGTGAGTCGGGTTCGGCCTCGAGCGCTTCGCAGAGCTGGCGCAGGCGGGGTTCCCGCGGCAGCGGCAGCATCAGGCCCAGCGTGGGCGCTGCGGCCACCTGGTCGAGCAGGACGGCTGCGAGCCGGCCGCCCGGGCCGCGCTCGTCATACTCCGCGGGCAAGTCGCCGAAGCTGCGGATCAGCTCGCGCAGCAGCGGGCTCACGGCAAGCACGCGGCAGCCGCCCTGCGCAGCGGGCAAGGCGGCGGGCTCGATGTACAGGCTGCGGATCTCGGTGTTGGCCGAGCAACGCACCTGATGCGCCACACCCGCGGGGATCCACACCGCGCGCTGCGGGAGCGCGATGAATCGCCCGCTGTCGGTACGCACGTCGAGCACGCCCGCCACCGCATACGCGAACTGGACCCAGGGATGGACGTGGCGATAGCCGAGCGCGCGATTGGCCACCGACTCGGCGTGCCCGAAGACCGATCGCGGCAGGACGACGAGCCCGGCAAGTTCTTCTGATGGAGACGGCAGCATGTCTGGTCAGCGATATTGAAGAGCCGGCTGGCGTTAGCTGGAAGTATCGCCCTTGGTTAGGCTCCCTCACAAGCGCGCCGCCGTCATGCCGAGCCCGCCCTCCACAGGCCTGTTTCCAGCCCGTTTTCTACCGCTTCTTACGCAGCTTCCCGCACCGCCATGAACCTTCTGCATCTGCTTTTCGACCGCTTCACGATCCTGCTCACTGCCGTCGTGGTGCTGGCCACCGTTGTGCCCGCGCAGGGCGCATTCGCCGTGTTCTTCGACTGGCTGACCCATGCGGGGATCGCGTTGCTGTTCTTCCTGCACGGCGCACGGCTTTCGCGCCGCGCCATCATCGACGGGGCGATGCACTGGCGCCTGCACCTGCTGGTGTTCGTGTGCACCTTCGCGATGTTTCCCTTGCTCGGCCTGGCACTCGGGCCCGTGCTGCGGCCGCTGCTGGGCGACGCGCTCTGGCTTGGCATGCTCTATCTGTGCCTGCTGCCGGGCACGGTGCAGTCGGCCATCGCCTTCACCTCGATCGCACGCGGCAACATTCCGGCGGCCGTCTGCGCGGCGTCGGCCTCGAGCCTGGTGGGCATCGTGCTGACGCCGCTGCTGGCGGGCCTGGTGCTGGGCAGCACCGGGGCGGGCGTGCCGCTGGGGGAAGCCGTACTTAAGATCGGCCTGCAGTTGCTGCTGCCCTTCGCGGCCGGCCATGCCCTGCGGCCATGGATCGGCAGCTGGGTGATGCAGCAACAGCGCTGGCTGCGCCTTGTGGACCAGGGCTCGATCCTGCTCGTGGTGTACACGGCCTTCGGCGCGGCGGTGCTCGACGGGATCTGGCGCGTGGTGCCGGCCTGGGCACTGGCGCAGTTGGTGGTGTGCTGCGTGGTGCTGCTTGCGGTGGTGCTGGTCGCCACCACCTGGCTCGCGCGCACGCTCGGCTTCAGTGTCGAGGACGAGATCACGATCGTGTTCTGCGGCTCGAAGAAGAGCATGGCCACCGGGGTGCCGATGGCGCAGATCATCTTCAGCGGCGGGGCGGCAGGCCTCGCCATCCTGCCCTTGATGGTGTTCCACCAGATCCAGTTGATGGTGTGCGCCGTGATGGCGAGGCGATACGCCGAGCGCGACCAGTCGGCCGCCGTGGAGCAGCGCGCCCCGCACTGAGGGCCGAGGCCGCGCCGCGCTTCTGACTCGGGCGCGGCCTCGTCAGTGCTGATCGCCGGTATTGGCCGCGGCGAGGAATGCCGGCCGCTCGCCACCGCCATGCAGCAGCAGGTTGGTGCCGGCGAAGTAGGCCGCCATCGGCGAGCCGGCATACAGGCAGGCGTTGGCGATGTCGTCCGGCGTGGCCATGCGGCCGGCAGGGATGGTGGCGCCCACCGCGGCGATGCCTGCGTCGTCGCCGTAGTGCAGGTGCGACTGCTCGGTCTGCACCAGCCCCGGGCTGACCGCGAGCACGCGCACCTTGGGCGCCCACTCCACCGCCAGTGACGATGCCAGCGACAGCACGCCGGCCTTGGCCGCGCCATACGCAGCGGTGCCCGGCGAAGGGCGCGAGGCGGCGACGCTGCCGATGAAGATGATGACGCCGCCTTCGGCCTGCTCCTGCATCAGCGCATTGGCTTGCTGGGCGACGTTGAGCGGGGCGATCAGGTTGAGGCGGATGATGCCTTCGTGAAAGCGCGGCGAGGCCTTGTCGGCAAGCGCGAAGGGCGCGCCGCCGGCGTTGTTGACCACCACGTCGAGGCGGCCGAAGCGCTCGCGAATGGTGGCGAACAGCGCCTGCAGCGACTCGATGTCGCGCACGTCGGCGGGGATGAAGTCGGCGCGGGCGCCGCCCGCCTCGGGCAGGGCCTCGGGCGCGTTGCGACCACACACGACCACCGCCGCCCCGGCGGCGAGAAACCCGCGCGCAATGCCCGCGCCGATGCCCTTGGTGCCGCCGGTCACGAGCACGACCTTGCCGTGGTAGCCGAGCGCTGCGGCGCCGGTGGAAGCCTGTGTGTTCATGCGTTTCTCCGCAATGGTTGGATGCCTGCGAGTCTAGGTGCGGCCCCCGTGGCATTCGTCGTCTGAACGGACGATGAGCCGCTTGCGCCGAGGGCGGAACATGCATCCCATCCCCTTCCCCGGTCGCCGCACCCGCACGGGCCGTCGCACCGGGAGCGTCCCCTGGAGGCTCCATGACCACAGACCCGACACCGCCGTCCGACCCGGCCTCGCCCCTGCTGCTCGAACGCCTCGACGGCGGCGTTGCCGTGCTGCGCCTGAACCGGCCGCAGGCGACCAACGCCCTGTCTCTCGAACTTCAGGCCCTGCTGTCGCAGCGCTTCACCGAGCTGGCGACCGACGACACCGTGCGCTGCATCGTGCTCACCGGCGGCGACAAGGTGTTTGCAGCCGGTGGCGACATCACCAGCATGGCCGGCGCCGGCCCGATCGAAATCACCCAACGCCACACCGAACGCGTGTGGGGCCCCATCCAGCATTGCCCCAAGCCGGTGATCGCCGCAGTGTGCGGCTACGCCTACGGCGGCGGCTGCGAGCTGGCGATGCTGGCCGACATCATCGTCGCCGGCGAGGGCGCGCGCTTCTGCCAGCCCGAGATCCGCATCGGCATCATGCCCGGCATCGGCGGCACCCAGCGCCTGGTGCGCGCAGTCGGCAAGGCCAAGGCGATGCGCATGGCGCTCACCGGCAAGCCGATCAGCGCGCACGAGGCGTGGACCGCCGGCCTGGTGAGCGACCTTGTGGCCGACGACCAGGTGATCCCGACCGCGATCGAACTGGCGAGCGTCATCGCCGCCATGCCGCCACTCGCCGCCGAGCAGATCAAGGAGTGCATCCTGCTCGGCATGGATGCCCCGCTCGAGACCGCGCTGGCGATGGAACGCCGCGCCAACGCGCTGCTGTTTGCCTCGCGCGACCAGAAGGAAGGCATGCAGGCCTTCATCGACAAGCGGCCACCGCGCTTCGAAGGCCGCTGAAAGCCTGTCTCCACACACTCCACCCGAACCAGAGGAAGCACGATGTCCGACTCACCGATGACCCCGGCCCTTTTCAGACTCGATGGCTGCGTTGCCATCGTTACCGGCGCCGGCCGCGGCATGGGCCGCGGCGTGGCCGAGACCCTGGCCCGCCAGGGCGCCACCGTGGCGATCAATGACTTCTTCCCCGAGCGCGCCGAGGCCGCAGCCGCCGAGCTGCGCGCCACCGGGCTCAAGGCCCTGGCCGCGCCCGCCGACGTCACCGATTACGACGCCGTGCAGAAGATGGTCGCCGCCGTGCGCGAGCAGGCCGGCATCGTGGACGTCTACGTCTCCAATGCCGGCGTACCGACCACCGGCATGGGCTACGGCAAGTTCCTCGAGTCGAAACCGGAGGATTGGGAACGCTTCGTCAAGCTCAACATGTACGGCCTGATGAACGGCTGCCACGCCGTGCTGCCCGGCATGATCGAGAAGAAGTGGGGCCGCATCGTCGCCATCACCTCCGAGTCCTGGCGTGCCGCGGTACCGATGGGCATCGCCGCCTACGCCGCATCCAAGGCCGGCGTGGTCGGCTTCGTGCGCCAGCTCGCTGCCGAGGTCGGACGCAAGGGCGTGAATGTGAATGCCCTGTCGCTGGGCACGATGAACAACTGGGAAGGCTCGGAGGAGCTGGCACGCAAGAACTGCATCATCCCGCGCGCCGGCTCGCCTGCCGATGTCGGCGCCGGCGTGGCTTACCTCGCTTCGCGCGAGGCCGAGTGGGTCACCGGCCAGATCGTGCCGCTGAACGGCGGCGGTATCACCGCCTGAGGCGGGTCGGCAGCCCAGCGGGGCAGCCGCCGAGTTTCGCGCCAGGCACCGCTAGTCTGGCCGCGAATTCTGGAGCATGCCCTCGATGATGCGGGCAGTGCTGAGCAGGCGCTTGACCGACTCGCGGGTGAACGCGTGGGTGCGCTCATCGATGCCCTCACGCAGTGCGTCCCAGAGCCCGTCCTCGGTTCGCCGGACCTTGCCCCGTTGGCGCAGCTTCTCGAGCTTGCGCCGCACGGTTTCCTTGGGCAGCCCCGTCACTTGGACGAGGTCGGTCAGGCGCACCGGGCGATGTGCGCCCAGCAGAAAGCCATCCGGCGCCAGCAGTTCGGTAGGCGGCGCCCCCGGCCGGATGGCTTGTGCCACGTTGAGGTGAGCCAGCGTCCCCCACAGCATCGCGCTCTCGAGATCCATGTCGAGGGTCGTGGTCATCCGGCGCATGTGATCCACCAGATGGCGGTTGGCCGCAAAGGCAACCATGGTGAAGGCCTTGTCGATACGGCGATCAAGGTCGTCCATCTCTTCGTACTCCTGTCAGGCTGGCCCAAAATGGGCCAGCAGCGCTGTCATGATGTGGATCGAGCCGTTACTCTGCAACGCTGGCGTCCGGATGCGGACCCTGCGCTGACAGATCTCTCGCCATGAAACTACTCATTTCGGGCCTCGGCCCAGACACCGACCTGGACACGCTCCGCGAGCGCATGCGGCATTTCGGGCCGGTCCTCGACATCCTCGTCGTGCGCGAAGGTGATCCCGAGCGACCATGGTTCATCATCGACATGGACATCACGCCCGACGTTGCCACCGAAGTCGCCCGCCGCATCGACGGCATCTATTTTCACGGCAGCTTTGTACACGCACGCGTGATGCTCCATGACTGACACCCTGAGCCGACAACGGCGATCGAAAGTTCGTCTGTCGCGCTTGTCCCTCCGTCACGATATGCGCTTAAGCTAGGCACTCCGGATGCCAAACCTCGATTCCGTCTCGATCATGCCTAATCAGAAACACCTCGCCGCTGCGACCGGCGCCGCACTGCTGCTCGCGCTGTCGGCATGCACCGAAGCGCCCGTCCCCGACAGCGCTCCGCCCGCCGTCAGGCCGGCACTGATCGTCACCGTCGGCGCCCAGGACACGCACGATGCGCTGCGCTTGCCTGGGCGCATCCGCGCTGCCAAACGCGCGGAGCTTTCCTTCGACGTGCCGGGCTTCGTCGACCGCTTCAGTCTCGAGGAAGGCCGCGAGGTGAAGGCCGGCGAGGTGGTCGCGCGCCTCGACGACAGCGTGTACCGGGCGAGGCTGGCGTCCGCCCGGGCCGAGTTCGAGCGCGCAAGGAACGATCTCGCGCGCTACCAGCGCCTGTGGGACACCGAAATGGCGGTCGCCCGTGCCGAGGTCGATGATCGCAGCGCCCGCCTCGAGCTCGCACGCACCAACCTCGCCGCAGCCGAGCAGGATCTGGCCAACACGGTCATCAAGGCGCCCTTCGCCGGCGTCATCACGCGCCGCCGCATCGAACCCTTCACCAACGTCCAGGCCAAGCAGCCGATCGCGGACCTGCAGGACCTGCGTGCGCTCGAGGTGGTGGTGAACGTGCCCGAACGGCTGGTGCGGCGCCTGCAGCCGCATCAGGAAGCCGTCGCCTTTCTCGACGGCGAGCCCGGGCAGCCTTTGGCGCTGGCGCTCAGATCGTTTGCTGCCGAGGCCGACCCGCAGACCCAGACCTACGTCGTCGTGCTTGCGCTGCAGACCATGCCGGCAGGCCTGAACCTGCTGCCCGGCATGGCGGTGAACGTGGAGCCGCTGGCCGCAACCCCGCGCGGGCAAGACGCCTCGCCCGCGGCCGGCGCGGCACTCACCATCCCGCTTGCCGCGGTCGCTGCCGACGCCCAGGGCCAGCCGGGTGTGTGGGTCGTGGATGAAGACGGTCGCGTTGCGCGCGCGCCGATCCGCACCGGCGCTGTCGTGGGCGCGGAGATCGTCGTCGAGTCCGGGTTGGTGCCGGGCCAGCGCATCGTCGGCGCCGGTGTCGGCGCGGTGCGCGAAGGCATGCTCGTGCGCCCGCTCGAGTCGCGCTGAACGCGGGGACCGGGCCATGAACATCGCCGAATACACGATCCGCAAAGCGGTCGTCGCCTGGGTCGCCACCGTGCTCGTGCTGGTGGGCGGCTGGTTGTCCTACGAACGCCTCGGGCGCTTCGAGGACCCGGAGTTCATCATCCGCCAGGCAGTGGTCGTCACCGCCTATCCGGGGGCCTCGCCGGCGCAGGTGGCCGAGGAAATCACCGACCTGATCGAGGGCGCCGTGCAGCAGATGCAGGAGGTGGAGGAAGTCACCTCGGTGTCGCGCGCAGGCGAGTCCATGGTCAAGGTGGAGGCCAAGCTTGCCTTCTCCCGCAGCCAGGCCGAACTCGACCAGGTTTGGGACAAGCTGCGCAGCAAGATTGCCGAGGCCGCGCGCGCACTGCCGCCGGGTGCGGCAGAGCCGGTGGTCAAGAGCGACTTCGGCGATGTGTTCGCGCTCTTCTACGCGGTCACCGGCGACGGCTACAGCCCGCGCCAGCTGTGGGACTACGTCGATCTGCTGCGCCGCGAGCTGGTGCTGGTGCCTGGCGTGGCACGGGTGGCCCTGCTCGGCGAGCGCAAGGAGGCGATCTACGTCGAGGTGTCGAGCGCGCGTGCGGCGCAGCTTGGCGTGCCGCTCGACCGCATCTATGCCTCGCTGCGTGCGCAGAACCTGATCACCCCGGCCGGCGCGGTCACCGCTGGCCCGCTGCGCCTGCAGATCCAGCCTGCGGACGGCGTGCTGTCGGTCGACGCGCTCGGCGAGCTCGTGGTCGCAGGCGACACCAGCAGTGGCCTGCTGCGCCTGCGCGACGTGGCCGAGATCCGCCGCGAGTACGTCGATCCCCCGGCAGCGCTGATGCGCCACGACGGTCGCCCGGCGATCGGGTTGGGCATCTCCAACGTGCAGGGCGGCAACGTGGTCGAGATGGGCGACGCGGTCAAGCGCCGGCTGGCGGAGCTGGAGGGGCAGCGCCCGGTCGGGATGGAGCTGAACGTGGTTTCCTTCCAGTCGGACTCCGTGCGCGCCGCGGTGTCGGGCTTCGTCGACAACCTGGTCGCCGCGGTGGCGATCGTGGTGGTGGTGTTGCTGTTGTTCATGGGGCTGCGCAGCGGCCTGATCATCGGCGCGGTGCTGGTGCTGACGGTCGCCGGCACCCTGATTGCGATGCTGATGGACGGCATCGCCATGCAGCGCGTCTCGCTCGGTGCGCTCATCATCGCGCTGGGCATGCTGGTGGATAACGCCATCGTCGTCACCGACGGCATCCTGGTGCGGCTGCAGAAAGGCGAGCGGGTCACGGCGGCGGCGGGCGCGGTGGTGCGCGCCACGGTGTGGCCGCTGCTCGGCGGCACCGTGGTCGGCATCCTGGCCTTCAGCGCGATCGGGCTGTCGCCCTCGGACATGGGGGAGTACACCGCCTCCCTGTTCTGGGTGATCCTGTATTCGATGCTGCTGTCGTGGCTGTTCGCGATCACCCTGACGCCGCTGCTGTGCGCCGCCTTCCTCAAGGTGAAGGCGGACGCGGAGGTGCACGAAGGCCGCCTGCTGCGCGCCTACCGCGGCCTGTTGCAGGGTGTGCTGTCGCACCGTCTCAGCAGCGGCCTGGTGCTGGCCGGTCTGCTGGCCGCAGGCGTGGTCGCGTTCGGCCATGTGCTGCCGGGCTTCATGCCCGATTCGGCGCGGCCGCAGTTCGTGGTCGACCTCGCCCTGCCCCAGGGCACCGACATCCACACCACGGCGGCAGTCGTCGCCCGCGCCGAGCAGAAGGTGCGCGCCGCCCCCGGCGTCACCCACATCTCCAGCTTCATCGGCCAGGGCGGCCTGCGCTTCATGCTCACCTACAGCCCGGAAGATCCCAACCCGGCGTATGGTCAGTTGCTGGTCGACGTCGAACGCTTCGAGGACATCTCCGGCCTCATCGACCGCCTGCAGCCCGAGCTTGAGGCGGCCTTCCCGGAAGCCAGCGTGAAGGTGTGGAAGTTCATGCTCGGCCGCGGCGGCGGCAAGAAGATCGAGGCTGCCTTCCGCGGCCCCGACCCGGCAGTGCTGCGCCAGCTCGCCGAGGAGGCCAAGGCGATCATGGCTGCCGACCCCGAGGCAGTGGCGATCCAGGACGACTGGCGCCAGGCGGTGCCGGTGGTGCGCCCGCGCTTCTCGGTCGAGGCCGCGCAGCGTGCCGGCGTGCTGCCGTCGGACATCGCCGCCGCGCTCGAGCGCCACTACGTCGGCCAGCAGATCGGCGTGTATCGCGAACACGAGCGCCTGATCCCGATCATGGCGCGGGCGCCGGCAGACGAACGCCACGGCGTCGAAGACCTCGGCAACGCCCAGGTGTTCAGCGCCGCCGCCGGCAAGTACGTGCCGGTGAGCCAGTTCGTCGAGCGCGTCGACACGGTGTGGGAAGACGCGCTGATCCGGCGCGAGAACCGCTTCCCCACCATCAAGGCACAGTGCGACCCGCCCGCCGGACAGCTGTCTGCGCCGCTGTTCGAGCGCCTGCGCCCGCAGATCGAGGCCATTGCGCTGCCGCCGGGCTACGTGCTCGAATGGCACGGCGAGCACAAGGCCTCTGCCGAGGCCAACGCCGGGCTGGCCGCCGCCGCGCCCTTCGGCTTTGCAGCGATGGTGGTGGCGGTGATCGTGATGTTCAATGGCCTGCGCCAGACCGCGGTGATCTGGCTCACGGTGCCGCTGGCGGTGGTGGGGGTGGCGGTCGGGCTGCTGCTGTTCCAGGCGCCCTTCGAGTTCATGGCCATCCTGGGCTTCCTGAGCCTGACCGGCATGCTGATCAAGAACGCGATCGTTCTGGTGGACCAGATCGACGTCGAGATCCGCGACGGCAAGCCGCGCCTGCTCGCGGTGCTGGACGCCTCGGCAAGCCGCGCACGGCCGGTCTTCCTCGGCGCCGCGACGACGGTGCTGGGGGTGGCGCCGCTGCTGGTCGATCCCTTCTTCCGCAGCATGGCGGTGACGATCATGTTCGGCCTGATCTTCGCCACCGGGCTGACCCTGGTGGTGGTGCCGCTGCTGTACGCGAGCTTCTTCCGCATCCGGAACGACGAGATGGAGGCGGGTCGATGAAGCGATCGCCACACCCTGTGCGCATGCTGCCCATTCTTGCGCTGCTGCTGGCGGCGTGCCAGCCCTCGCCCGTGGTCCGGCCCGAGCTTCCGGTGCCCGCCGCCTGGCCGCAGACCGGGCATGCGGACACGGACCCGGCCGGTGCCAGCCTGGCCACCTTGCCCTGGAACGCGCTCCTCCCGGTGCCGGAGCTGCATGCCCTGATCGCGGACGCGCTCGCGGCCAACACGGATCTGCGCATCGCGATCGAACGCATCGAACTGGCGCGCGCGCAACACGGCATCGAGCGCGCCGCGCTGTTCCCGGGCATCAACGCCAGCGCGGCGGCGAGCCGCGAACGCATGCCGGGCTTCGACCCGCGCGAGAATCGCATCGGCGAAAGTGCGTCGCTGGGGCTGTCGCTGCCAGCTTGGGAGATCGACCTGTGGGGGCGGCTCGCCGCACGTGCCGAGGCTGCGCGCATGGAGGTTCTGGCCAGCGCCGCGCTGGCTGACGGCGTACGTACCAGCCTGATCGCGCAGGTGTCCTCGCTCTACCTCGAGCTGCTCGACCTGGACGCCCAGCAAGCGATCACCGAGCGCACGCTCGACGGCCGGCGCAAGGCGCTTCGGCTCACCCGTGCGCGCTTCGAGGAGGGCATCTCGTCCATCCTCGATGTCCGCCAAGCCGAATCCCTGCTGGCCGGATCGGAGCAGGCCCTGGCCGACCAGGCACGACGCAGTGCCCAGGCCGAGAACGCGCTCGCCGTGCTGCTGGGGCGCAATCCGGGCCCGATCCCGCGCCACACCCGGCTGGACGACCTGGGCCCGCCGCAACGGGTCACCGCCGGCCTGCCTGCCGAACTGCTGCAGCGGCGCCCGGACATCCGCGCCGCCGAGGCGTCACTGCTTGCCGCCGGGGCCAACGTGGAGGCCGCGCGCAAGGCCTTGCTGCCGCGGATCACACTGACCTCGCTGCTCGGCTTCGCGACCACCGATCTCGCGCAACTGTTCGACAGCGGCCGCCATGCCTGGTCGCTGCAGCCCGCGATCGGCTTGCCCCTGTTCGATGGCGGACGGCTGCAGGCCGGAGTCGATGCCGCCGAAGCCCAGCAGCGCATCCTGGTCGAGCAGTACGCCGCCGTCGTGCGCCAGGCGTTTCGCGAGGTGAGCGATGCACTCGCCGCGTTCGAGCACCTGAGCCGCCAGCGCGAGGCGACCCGCGCCGTGGTGCTCGCCAACCGCGAACGCCTGCGGGTGAGCAACGCCCGTTACCTGGCGGGGATCTCGAGCTATTTCGAAGTGATCGATGCCGAGCGCCAGTTGTTCGACAGCGAACTCGGCCTGTCCCAGACCACCCGCGCCCTGCACCAGGCGGTCGTACAACTGTACCGGGCGCTCGGGGGCGGCCTGTCCGACGCGCAGGCGGGCTGAAGCCCGCGTTGCGCCCCCCGGTGCTCAGGCCAGGCGGAAGCGCCCGGAGAGTTCGTCCAGCGTACGTGCCAGCGCATCCAGCCCGGCAGCCGACTGCGCGCTGCGACCGGCACTTGCGGACAGATCGCCGGTGCCGCTGGACACGCTGTCGATACGGCGCACGATCTCGCGGGTGGATTCGGCCTGGGCCTTGATCAGCTCACCGATGCTGCCCACGGCCTCGAACACCGCATGGGTGCCCTCGCGGATGCTTTCGACCGAGACCTCGGCTTCGCGCGACAGCCCCTCTCCTGCCGCAACGCGCTCGACAACCTGCTTCATGCCGGCAGACACGCCGCGGGTGCGGTCCTGGATGTCGCTGATGGTGACGATGATTTCCTGCGTCGACGCTGCCGTGCGTTCGGCGAGCTTGCGCACCTCATCGGCGACAACGGCGAAACCGCGCCCCTGTTCGCCTGCACGCGCGGCTTCGATCGCGGCGTTGAGGGCCAGCAGGTTGGTCTGCTCCGCCACCTCGCGGATGACATTGACCACGCCGCTGATGCGCTGCGACAGTTGCTCGAGTTCCTTGACCTGGACCGCCGTGCTGTCGACCACCTCGGCGACACGGTGCATCTCCTTGGCCATGCTGCGGATGAACTGGCGGCTGTCCTCGGCGCGGGCCGAGGAGCGCTCGGTGGTCTGCAGCGACACACTGGCATGCGTCTCGACCTGGTCGATCGACTCGACCAGGGCGTTGGCGGCCTCGGACATGCGATTGAGCGCCTCTTCCTGCGACAGCGCATGCTCCGAGGCCGTGCCGGCGATGTCCGACATCTGGCGCGCCTCCACCCCGAGCTGCTTCACCTCGCGGCGCAGGTCGTCGACCAGGCCGTGGAGACGGTCGCGCATGTGGCCGATTTCGCCGAGCAACACACCGAACTCGTCGGCCCCCAGCGCAGGCACGCTCACCGAGAGGTCGCCCTCTGCGATCGAGCGGGCGACGCCGGACGCCACGCCGAAGGCGGTGCGCAGGCGCCGGAGCGTGCTCACCGCGATGAAGACGCCGCACACGGTGCCGATGACCGAGAGCGCGATATAGGCAGTGATGGTGGCGTGGTAGCGCTGCTGCGCGGCCTCGTACATGCGCGCGGTAAGGTCGGTCTGGTGGGCATGCAGCGCCGCCAGGGCCTCGCCCGTGGCATCGCCCGCGGGCTCACCGCCCTGGACGAAGGCGCTCATGTAGGTCGGGCGAAAGTAGCCGGTGCGCAGCGAGGCAAGCACTTCGTCGACCTGGGCCAGCCACTCGCGGTAGTGCGCCTCGAACGCCTCGAACAAGGCTTCTTCCGCGGGGTCGCGCAGACGCTCGCGCTGCGTCTGCAACAGGGCCTCGATCTCGCCGGTGTTGCGATCGATCTGCTCCAGGTAATGCGACAGCGGGCGCTCGTGCGCCGAAGCCAGGCCGCCCTCGGGGTCGAGCTGGAAGGCCAGCGGGACCAGGCGGCGGTTCGACAACAGCCGCAACTGGATCGCCTCGAGCCGCCCCAGCGTGGCGATATTGATCTCGTGAACCTCGCGCAGGGATTCCTTGGCCTGGTGAAGTCCGTACCAGCCGAACGCCACCGCGGCCAGGAACAGGAAGCCGGAAACCGCCGCCCAGATCCACAGGCGCTGTGCAATGCTGAGTTTCGTCACGCTGGGATCCCCCCGTCAGCCCGCTGCACGCACGCGGTTGAGCGCCGGGTCGTTCGGCGCGTTGAGCACGCACATGGTGCCGGCCGGGTGGTAGATGTAGGGCACGCAGCGGTTGCAGTTGATGCAGCCCGAGGCCGTGGCCTCGCCGCGCGCGAACTTGTTGACCAGCTGTGCGTCGTGGATCAGCGGCCGCGCCATCACCACCGCGTCGAAGCCCTCGGCCATGGCCTGCTCGGCGTTGGCGAGCGAGCGCGCACCGCCCAGGTAGCCCAGGGGCACATCGACTGCAGCACGGATGCGGCGCGAGTATTCGAGGAAGTACATCTCGCGGAAGCTCACCTTGGGCGTGCCGAACTGCGCCAGCTTCATCATCAGCCCGGTGAGCCAGCTGCCCTTGAGCACCTTCTTCATCTCGTCCATGTCGAAGTTGCTGCCGAACATGAACCAGCCCGACTCGATGTTGCGCCCGCCGGACAACACCAGCAGGTCGGCACCCGCCTCCTGCAGCAGGCGGGCGGTGACGATGGCATCGTCCACCGTCGCGCCGCCGGCCACGCCGTCGGCCACATTGATCTTGGCGAGCACCGCCATCTGCCGGCCGACCTTGTCCTTGACCCGGCGCAGCACCTCGGCCGGGAAGCGCGCGCGCTTGGCCGCAGTGCCGCCATAGTCGTCCTTGCGCTTGTTGGAGAGCGGCGAGATGAACTGGTTGAGCAGGTAGCCGTGACCCATGTGGATCTCGACCGCGTCGAAGCCGGCCTCGCGACACAGCTCGGCGGCGTCGACGAACTGCTGGGCGACGAGATCCATGTCAGCGCGGGTCATCGCGCGCTGAAAGAGGTTGCCGCGCATCATGCCGGCCTTGTTGATGCCGCCCGAGGCGCTCATGGTCGGCCCGTCGACCTTGAGCGAGGTGACGAAGGAGCCGCCATGGGTGAGCTGGTAGGAGATCGCGCCGCCCTCCGCGTGCACGGCATCGGCCAGGGCCTTGAGGTCGGGCAGGATCTCGCGGCGCATCCACACCTGGTTGGGCAGGGTACGGCCAACCTTGGCGACCGCGCCGTAGGCCACGGTGGTGAGACCCACACCGCCAGCGGCCATGTCGCGGTGGTGTTCGACCAACGCCTTCGTGGGCGCGCCATGGAGCACCATGCCCTCGTTGGCGCCGGCGCGGATGAAGCGGTTGCGCAGGCTGATCGGCCCCAGCTGGAAGGGGGCGAACAGTTCATTCTTCTGGCTCATGGATGCCTCATGGTGTCGATGGCTGGGCTGCGCTGACGCAGCGCAATCACGCAGAAACACGCAACTGCGCCCTCAGTTCATTCTTGGCGACCTTGTTCGAAGCATTGACCGGCAGCGATACGAAGAAGCGCACCATGCGCGGCACCTTGTAGTTGGCCATGCGCTCGCGCGACCAGGCGATGAGTCCGGCTTCGTCCAGCGCCTGGCCGGGACGCAGCACGACGCAGGCGCAGCCGACCTCGCCCATGCGCTCGTCGGGCACGCCGATCACCGCCACCTGGGCGATCGCCGGGTGGGCGGTGAGCGCGGCCTCGATCTCGGCCGGGTAGCAGTTGAAGCCGCCGACGATGAACATGTCCTTGAGGCGGTCGGTGATGCGCAGGTAGCCGCGCGCATCCAGGGTGCCGACGTCGCCCGTGTGCAGCCAGCCCTCGGCGTCGATGGTCTCGGCGGTAGCCTTGGCGTCCTGGAAGTAGCCCTGCATGACGTGGAAGCCGCGCAGGCAGATCTCGCCCGCCTCGCCGGCCGGCAGCGGGCGGTTGTCGGCGTCGACGATGCTCACCTCGGTGCCGGGGATGGCATGACCGCTGGTGAGGGCGACCGTCTCGGCGTCGTCGTCGGCAGCGCAGATCGTGGCCAGGCCGCCGCATTCGGTCAGGCCGTAGGCGGTGAGCACGACCTTGAAGCCGAGCTCGCGACGCATGCGCTCGATCAGCACCGGCGGGATGGTCGACGCACCGGTCACCGCCACGCGCAGGCTGGAGAGATCGGTGTGCGCCAGCTTCGGATGCGCAAGCATCGACAGATAGAGCGTGGGCGGCCCCGGCAGCACGCTGATGCGGTCGGCCTCGATGCGGCGGAACACCGCCTCGGCGTCGAACACCGGGTGCGGCAGCACGGTGGCACCGGCGATCAGGCAGGTGACCCAGCCGGCCTTGTAGCCGAAGGTGTGGAAGAAGGGATTGACGATCAGGTAGCGATCGCCGGCCCGGATGTCGGCGATCTTCACGTACTCGATGAAGGCCTGGATGATCTGGCGGTGGGCGCTGACCACGCCCTTGGGGCGGCCGGTGGTGCCCGAGGTGAACATCAGGTCGGACATGTCGCCAGGCTGCACGCCCGCGGCGCGCGCGCGCGCCTGCGCTTCGCCCACGCCCGCAGCGCTGGCGATGAAGCTGTCCCAGTCGGTGTCGGCATGTGCGCCGGCGTGGCCGATCGCGACCACCTTTTCCAGCGTGGCCGGGCGGCAGTCGGCGAGCATGGCGGGGTAATCGACGTCCAGGAAGCGGTCTACGGCGAAGAGGACGCGGGCGCCGCTGCGCTCGATGATGTCGGCTGCCTCGGCGCCCTTCATGCGCGTGTTGATCGGCACCATCGCCGCGCCGGCGCAATGGATGCCGAGCGCGGCGAGGATCCATTCGGCGCGGTTCTCGGCCCAGATCGCGACACGGTCGCCAGGTGCAATGCCATGGGCGATCAGGGCGCGGCTGACGGCGAACACGTGCGCAGGCAGGTCCGCATAGCGGATGCGGCGGTCGCCGTCTTCGATGAAGATGCGCTCGCCGTGGCGTTGCGCGGCCTCGAGGACGAGTGCGGGCAGGGTGCGGGCGGCGGGGGCGGTGAATGCTGCAGTCATGGTCGTTCCGGGAGTGTTGCGGCGGCTCAGATGCTCATGACGAACTGGCCGCTGTCGACGCGCAGCTCGATACCATTGACCGCGCGCGAACCATCCTCGGCAAGGAACAGGATGGCGGCGGCGACATCCTCGGGCAGGCAGGCGCGGTTCATCGGGTCGGCGTCGATGGTGAAGCGTGCCGGGTCGATGCCCTTCGGGTACGAGCCCGCAGTCATCGGCGTCATGATGCCGTCGGGGTGGATGGAATTGCAGCGGATGCGGTACTTGGCCTTGCGGCAATGCGCGGCAACCGCGCGCGTGAGGCCCGAGATGGCGGCCTTGGAGGCGCCGTAGGCGGCGTAGTCTTCCTTGGCGGCAATGCCGGCGATCGAGGACATGTTGATGATCGAGCCGCCGCTGCCGGTCTTCATCAGCGCCACGGCGGCCTTGCAGCCGAGGAAGACGCTGTCGGCGTTGACCCGCATGAGGCGCTGCCAGTCGTCCAGCGCGGCGTCCTCGATCGATCCCTTGATCAGGATGCCGGCGTTGTTCACCAGGATGTCGAGGCGACCGAAGCGCTCGCGCACCGTCGCCATCACCGCGTCCCAGTCGGCCGCCGAAGCGGCATCCTGAAGGATGAAGAACGCCTTACCGCCGAGCCCGGCGGCAAGTGACGCACCCGCGTCGGCGTTGAGGTCGGTGAACACGACCTGGGCGCCTTCCCTGACGAACAGTTCCACCGTTGCACGGCCAACGCCGCTCGCGCCGCCGGTGACGAGCGCCACCTTGCCTTCGATTCGTCCTGCCATGTGCACTGTCTCCTGTCGATTCGTCACGCGTTGGCCGCGATGTGGTGCGCGGCGATGTAGCCGAAGGTCATCGCCGGCCCGATGGTGGCGCCGGCGCCCGGGTAGGCGGTACCCATCACCGAGGCCGAGGTGTTGCCGATGGCGTAGAGGCCTTCGATCGCAGAACCGTCCGCGCGCACCACGCGGGCATGGGCGTCGGTCAGCAGCCCGCCCTTGGTGCCGATGTCGCCGGCGTCCATGCGCATGGCGTAGAACGGGCCCTTCTGGATCGGCGCCAGGCAGGGATTGGGCTTGACGTTGACGTCGCCGTAGTAGCGGTCGAACACGCTGTCGCCGCGGCCGAAATCGGCGTCCTTGCCGCTGCTGGCATAGGCGTTCATCTTCGCCACCGTGTCGTTGAGTCCGGCGGGATCGACGCCGATCTGGCGCGCCAGCTCGTCGAGGGTGTCGGCCTTCCAGTACACGCTGCCCAGCCACTCCTTGCGCAGGCGGCTGTCGGGCATGATCTGCGCCGGCATCAGCGGCCCCATCGCGTAGTTGAAGCGGAAGTGGGCGTCGAAGATGCACCACGCCGGCACATTCTTGCCGCCGGTGGCGTCACGGTCCTTGTACATGGCGTCGCCGAACTCGAGGTAGCCCTGGGCTTCGTTGCAGAAGCGCTTGCCGAGGCTGTTGACCACGATCGCGCCGGGGAAGGCGCGCTCGGCGAACACGCCGCGCGGCTTGTCCTCGCCGACCACGGCGATGGTCGGCGCCCACCACGCCCATTCGAGCAGGTCGGTGGCGGCCCCCGCGGCCATGCCGGCCTCGAGCGCGGCGCCGGTATTGTTGCCCGGCGGCGTGGCGCTCCAGGCGGCCTTGGTGGGCTGCGGCAGGTACTTCTCGCGCAGCGCCTGGTTCTGCTCGAAGCCGCCGGCGCCGAGGATCACGCCGCGGCGGGCCATCAGCGTCAGCTCACGGCCTTCGCGCGAGACGCGGACACCGATGACACGGTCGCCATCGAGCACGAGCTCGCGGAAGTCCGTCTTCAGCCACAGCGGCACCTTGCGGTCGAGCAGCGAGGCACGCAATGCACACACCAGCGAACTGCCGAGGCCGGCGCGGCGGTCGAACTTGCTCTTCCTGCGCCACCTGAAGTCGAACTTGTAGCGCAGCATCAGGCCGAGCACCTTGAAGCGCCAGCCGCGCTCGCGCGCCATGGCGACGTGGGCGTCGCGCGCGGTCCACGCGATGCGGCCCATGAGCAGGGTCGAAGGCGAAGGCCGGCGCAGGTTGGCGAGCTCGTCGCCGAGCGTACTGGTATCGAACAGCTCGGGGTCGAGCGAGCGGCCGCCGGGCAAGGCGCCGGGCAGGTGCTGGTAGTAGTCGGGGTACTTCTCGGCCACCGCGTAGCGCACGCGGGACTTGTCCTCGAGGTACTTGATCATCTTGGGCGCGTGGTCGAGGTAGGCGCGCACCTTGGTCTCGTCGGCCTTGCCGCCACCGGCTGCCAGGATGTACTGCAGCGCCTTGTCGTAGCTGTCCTGGCCGCCCTTGGCCCTGAAGTAATGGTTGTTGGGAATCCAGATGCCGCCACCGGAGATCGCCGAGGTGCCGCCGAACTTGTCGCTCTTCTCGATCACCAGTACCGACAGTCCCTGGTCGGCGGCGACTACCGCCGAGGTCATCGCGCCCGCACCGGAGCCGACGACGATGACGTCCCAGCCCATCTGTGACTGATCTTGCACGCTCACGCTCCACCCCTGATCTTGTTGGAATGTGGGCGATGGTGGCGGCAGGCCGGGCACGCTTCATCGTCAATGCGGACTAGACGCGCACGCGCCGGTCGGCATGCGCGCCGACATCATCCAATCGAGGGATGCGGCACAGGCTGCGGGCTCCGATGATCGTGCGCGGAGACCTCCATGCAGCCAGATACGATAAGGAAAAGCACATGAGCACAAGCCCTTCCCCCACTCCCGACGCACCGCCCCGCCACAGCCCCGCCCGCGCCTGCCGGGTCGAGGAGGTGCCGCACTGGGACATCGAGACCGACATCGCCGTGATCGGCTTCGGTGCCGCCGGCAGCTGCGCGGCGATCGAGGCGCGCGCGGCCGGCGCCGACGTCCATGTCTTCGAGGTGGCAGCCGCCCCCGGCGGCAGCGCCTCGTGGTCGGGCGGCGAGGTCTATGTCGGCGGCAGCGGCGGCACCCGCGTGCAGCGCGAGCACGGCTTCGAGGACAGCACCGAGGATCTGCGCACCTACCTGATGATGGCCGGCGGCCCGGGCGCCGACGCGGACCGCGTGCGCCTGTACGCCGAAGAGGCCGCCGCCCACTTCGATTGGCTGGAGGCCCAGGGCGTGCCGTTCAAGGGCACTTACCTGCCGGGCAAGTGGATCGAGCCCACCACCGACGACACCCTGCTGTGGTCGGGCAGCGAGGCGGCCTGGCCGTTCAGCGCCAAGGCCAAGCCGGCGCCGCGCGGCCACACTGCGCAGTTCGAGGGCTGGGGCGGCGGCAAGGTGCTGATGGAGAAGCTGTGCGCGCGCGCCGAAGCCATGGGCGCGGTCGTGCATTGCAACAGCCGCGCGCTCAGCCTGATCGTGGACCGGACGAACAGCGTGGTCGGCGTGATCGTGCGCATCGAGGGCGCGGAAAAGTACGTGCGCGCCCGCAGGGGCGTGATCCTGTGCGCCGGGGGCTTCATCGTCAATCGCGAGATGGTGGCGCGTTTTGCGCCCGGCGCGCTGGCCTGCTCGGAGATCGTCTCCGGCGGCAACGACGACGGCTCGGGCATCCGCATGGGCATGAGCGTGGGCGGCGCCACGATCCACATGGACCAGTTCTTTGCCACCATCCCCTTCTTCCCGCCCGAGTCGCTGGTGAAGGGCATCTTCGTCAATGCGCGCGGCGAGCGCTTCATCAACGAGGACGCCTACCACGGCCGTGTCGGCCACTACGTGTTGCGCCAGCCCGAGGGCAAGGCCTGGCTACTGGTCGATAACGAGATCTTTGGCCGTCCGGTGATCCAGCCCGACCTCAAGATTGCCGCAGTCGGCGAGACCTGGGAGGAGGTGGAGCAGGAGCTTGGCCTGCCCACCGGCAGCCTGGTGCACACGGTGGCCGAGTTCAACCGCCATGCGGCCGAAGGCGAGGATCCCTTGCTGCACAAGGCGGCGAACTGGCTGCGTCCGCTCACCGAAGCGCCCTTCGCCGCGCTCAGCTACTGCAGCGAGGACATGAAGGCCCACGCCTTCACCATGGGCGGCCTGCACACGCGGCCCAGCGGCGAGGTGCTGGACGCGGATGGCCAGCCGATCGCCGGCCTGTACGCTGCCGGCCGCACGGCCTGCGGCCTGCCGCGCTGGGGCGAGGGCTATAGCTCGGGGATGTCGCTCGGCGACTCGACCTTCTTCGGCCGCCAGGCCGGACTGGCCGCTGCCCGGCGCTAGAGACGGCGCCGCGGGGGCGACGCACAACCACGACGCCAGAGCGGAAACGCCGCGCACACCCACCTGGGGTGGCGCGGCGTTTTTCGTTACCGCAGGACTGCACGCCCTGCCAGAGGCCGTCGCGGCGACGACCTCCTCCGGCGTGCCAGGCTCAGGGCGTGACCTGCGCCTCCATCATCGCCAGGGAGTGCTCGGAGTACGGCGGCAGCAGGCCCCATTCGCGGCGCGGATCGTAGGCCGGCGCCTTGAACACCGTGCGGGTGTGGCTGAACTCGAGGAAGCCTTCGCGGCCGTGGTAATGCCCCATGCCCGAATCGCCCACGCCACCGAAGGGGGCGTCTTCCATCGCGGCGTGGAACATCGCCTCGTTGATCGTGACGCCGCCCGACAGGGTGTGCTCGAGCACGCGCTGCTGCTCGGCCGCATCCTCGCCGAAGTAGTACAGCGCCAGCGGACGCGGGCGGCCGTTGATGTCGGCGATCACGGCGTCGATCGCGTCATAGGGCTTCACCACCACCGCCGGGCCAAAGATCTCCTCCTGCATGATCTTCGCGCCTTGCGGCGGATCGATGACGATGGCGAGCGGACGCTGACGCCCCGCCGCGTCCGCCGCCAGCGGGGCCGGGGCGCATTCCACCCGGGCGCCCGCCTGGGCGGCGTCGCTGAGGTAGGACTCGACACGCGCCAGATGGCGCTCGTTCACCACCGCGACCATGTCCGGGTTGCCGGCCACGCTGGGGAACAGCTCGCCGAAGCTGCGCTTGAGCGCAGCAACGAAATCCTCGAGTTGCTCGCGAGCCACGTAGACGACGTCCGGGTTCACGCACAGCTGGCCGCCGTTACTCGCCTTCGCGGCGGCGATGCGGAAGGCCGCGGTGGCCAGGTCGGCGCTGCGGGCGACGATGGTGGGCGACTTGCCACCCAGTTCCAGCGTCACCGGCACCAGGTTCTGCGCTGCGTTGCGCATCACCGCCTTGCCGACCTGGGTGCTGCCGGTGAACACAATATGGTCGAAGGGCTGGGCGGTGAAGGCCTCGCCCATGTCCGGGCCGCCGGTGACGACGCCGACCACGAGCGGATCGAACATGTCCACCACCGCCTCGGCCACCACCTGCGCGGTACGCGACACCACCTCCGAAGGCTTGAGAATGGCGCGGTTGCCAGCGGCGAGCGCGCTGGCGAGCGGGCTGAACAGGGTAAACAGCGGCGCGTTCCAGGTGCCGATGATGCCCACCGTACCCTTGGGCTGATACATCACCCAGGCCTGGGCGCCGAGCTGGTCATAGGGCGGGAAGGGGGTGCGCGGCTCGCTCGCCATCCACGGCTCGAAGTGGTCGCGGGCGTACTTGAGCGAGGTCAGCGAACCGAGCACGTCGTTCATCAGCGAATAACCCTTGGGGCGGCCGCCGAAGTCGGCATCCATCGCCTCGACGAGGGGCTTGTGATACTTCACCAGCAGGTCGATGGCGGTCTGGATGCGGCGCTTGCGCTCGGCCGCGGGGACGGCGCCGGCGGCGGCGAAGGCCTGCTTGTGCGCCTGCAGCAGCAGGGCTAGGTCTTCCGGGCGGGTGATGATCTGTCTGTTCACGGCAAGCACTCCGGGGTCGAAGGTCGAGAGAGGAAGGGCGGGCGGGTCGGCGCCGGACACGCACTCCGGTTGCTGACCCTGCACACGCAATCATGGGCGGACCATACCCTGCGCCCGCAGGCCTTGCGTAGTCCAATCGGACGAGCGCATCGGCAGCGCTGTCCGCCGTGCCGGGAAAACCGTTAGTCCGTTGGGACGATGCCTGCGCCCCTGCCCCACTTTCATACTCGGCACCATCTCCACCCGTCCCGCGAGACACGACATGACGACGCACAAGGGGTTCGACCCCCAGGACTTCCGCGCGGCGCTCGGCACCTTCACCACCGGCGTCACCATCATCACCACCCGCGCCGCGGACGGCGAGCCCATCGGGATCACCGCCAACAGCTTCAACTCGGTGTCGTTGAACCCGCCGCTGGTGCTGTGGAGCCTGGCCAAGAACGCACGCAGCCGCGAGGCCTTCGCCAACGCCAAGCACTGGAACGTGCATGTGCTGTCGGCCGCGCAGGAGGCCTTGTCGGGCCGCTTCGCGCGCCAGGGCGAAGACAAGTTCTCCGGGCTTGAGCTCGACGAGGGCATCAGCAAGGCGCCGCTGCTCAACGGCTGCACCGCCCGCTTCCAGTGCCGCACCGCGTTCAGCTACGACGGCGGCGACCACATCATCTTCGTCGGCGAAGTCCTCGCCTACGACCGCAGCGAACTGCCGCCGCTGGTGTTCCAGAGCGGCCAATACGCGCTTGCCGCGCGCAAGCCGCGCGAGGAAGTGCGCCTGGGTTCGACGCCGCCGCCCGAATGCAGCTACACCGAGGACCTGCTCGGCTACCTGCTCGGCCGCGCCCACTACCAGATGCTGCACGCGCTGCGCCAGTTGCTGAGCACGCAGGCGCTCGACGAGCGCTCCTTCTTCATCCTGTCGGTGCTGTCGATCCGCGACGGGCTGAGCCTGCAGGAGATCAACGGCTTCATCTCCTACACCGGCATGCTCGCGGACGAGACGTCGATGAGCGCGCTGGAGTCGCAGCGGCTGGTGGCCATCGAGCAGGACGAGGAGCGGACCCGCTACGTGCTGACGGCCGACGGCCGTGAAGCCTCGCTGCGCCAGATCGCGCTCGCCAAGGCGGTGGAAGAGGACGTTGCCGCCAAGCTCGGCACCGGCGACACCATGGCCTTGAAGCTGCTGCTCAAGCGCCTGATCGCTTCCAGCGACCCCGGCATGCCCGACCTGTGGTCGCCACGCTGACCCCTGCATAAAGGAACCTACTGCATGAGCATCATCCAACGCTTCAGCCTGGAAGGCCAGGTTGCGATCATCACCGGCGCCGGCCGCGGCATCGGCCGCGGCATTGCTCTGGCCTACGCCGAGGCCGGCGCGGACATCGTCTGCGCCGCGCGCACGCTGGCCGACGTCGAAGCGGTCGCCGCCGAGGTGCGCGCCCTCGGCCGTCGCGCCATTGCCGTCAGCTGCGACGTCACCGACCTGGCCCAGCTCGGCGGCGTGGTCGATGCCGCGCTCAAGGAATTCGGCCGCATCACCCACCTGGTCAACAACGCCGGCGGCTCGGGGCCGAACGACCCGCTGAAGATGTCCACCGACAAGTTCGAGGGGGTGTTCCGCTTCAACGTCAGCTCGGCCTACGAACTGACCCGCCTGTGCGTACCCCACATGCGCGCGGCCGGCGGCGGCAACATCGTCAATATCACCTCGGGTGCGGCGCGCTACGCCCAGCCCCACTTCAGCGCCTACGGCACGGCCAAGGCCGCGCTCACCCAGCTCACCCGCCTGCTGGCACAGGATTTTGCCCCGGTCGTGCGCATCAACGCGATTGCCCCCGGCCCGATCATGACCGCCGCGCTCGACCGTGCGCTGCCCGCCAACATGCGCGAAGGCATGATCAACAACACGCCGCTCAAGCGTCTCGGCGAAGTCGAGGACATCGCGGCCGCAGCACTCTACCTCGCAACCCCGGCCTCGGCCTGGGTGACCGGCAAGGTCATCGAAGTGGACGGCGGCGCCGAATCGAGCGTGTGGCCGGGCTGACCGCTCAGGCTCCCAGACCAGGAAACCGTTCATGGACCCAAACCTGATCCGCCAGCTCGGCGACGAGCTCTACGCAGCATTGCGCCAGGCGCGCACGCTCGTCCCGCTGACCGAACGCCACCCCGGGATCGGCATCGAGGACGCCTACCATGTCTCGCTGCACATGCTGTCGCGGCGTGAGGCCGACGGCGAACGCGTGATCGGCAAGAAGATCGGCGTGACCAGCAAGCCGGTGCAGGACATGCTGAACGTGCATCAGCCCGATTTCGGCTTCCTCACCGACGCCATGCAGCACGCGGACGGCGCAGCCATCGACATTGCCGCGACAGGCTTGATCCAGCCGCGCGCCGAGGGCGAGATCGCCTTCATGCTGAAGGCCGACCTGAAAGGCCCTGGCGTGACCCGCGACGCAGTGCTGGCCGCCACCGCCTGGGTCGCGCCCTGCTTCGAGATCGTCGATTCGCGCATCGACGACTGGCGGATCCGCATCCAGGACACGGTCGCCGACAACGCATCCTGCGGTGTCTTCGTGGTCGGCGAGACGCAGACCGACCCGCGTGAGCTCGACCTGGCGGCGGTGCGCATGCGCATGTCGCGCAATGGCGAACCCTGCGGCGAAGGCCTGGGGTCGGCCGTGCAGGGCCATCCGGCCGAAGCCGTGGCCTGGCTCGCGAACACCCTGGGCCAGTTCGGCATCCCTTTCCGCGCCGGAGAGCTGATCCTCTCGGGCTCGCTGGCGCCGCTGGTGCCGGCGCGTGCCGGCGACCGCTTCGAGATGCAGATCGAAGGCCTCGGCGGCTGTTCGGTGAGCTTTCGCTAGCAGCGTGTTCCTCGCAGCCGCGCGGCGGGCATCCCTCCCTCCTCCGTCCGCCGCGCGCGCTGCACCTCTCAGCCAACGTCATGCCGAGCCGGACTGCAAGCGGCCGGCACACCCTACGGGACTGAACCCATGAACAAGATCAAATGCGCCCTGATCGGTCCGGGCAACATCGGTACCGACCTGCTGTACAAACTCAAGCGCAGTCCAGTGCTCGAGCCGGTGTGGATGGTGGGCATCGACGCCAGCTCCGAAGGCCTGGCGCGTGCGCGCGAGCTCGGCCTCAAGACCACCGCCGAGGGCGTCGACGGCCTGCTGCCGCACGTGCTGGCCGACGGCGTGCAGATCGCCTTCGATGCCACCTCGGCCTATGTGCACGCCGAGAACAGCCGCAAGCTCAATGAACTGGGCGTGCTGATGATCGACCTCACCCCGGCGGCGATCGGCCCCTTCTGCGTGCCGCCG
>WPCK01042716.1_pt1 | contig 29137 bp, 30 predicted proteins | sample 5399851 | NCBI WGS metagenome assembly WPCK01 (sample SAMN12869471, study PRJNA574797) | sludge metagenome | isolation source: wastewater treatment of pH11 | place: China:Beijing | collected 2019-05-20 | reverse complement strand
ATTGTTTCTATATCTCTCATTATAAAAAAGCGACGACGGTACGAAAAGAGGGATTGATGCGTGGGCCGACTGCGGGCACGGCGAGACTTCCAGGGGATTAGCAAGCAAAGGGAGACCCAGCAGCGACAAAGTCGCGATGCGGCTCCCTGCTTGCCCCCAGAAAAGCGAGCTGTGCCCGGTCGGGCAAATAAAAAAGACTGCAGACAATGTTTTGTCTACAGTCTGCAGCGTGCCCACCTCGGGCACGCTGTTTTCATAACCAATCCAATATGTGTTCAATCGTTTCGTCGAGCTGTTGTTTCGCACTGAGCGGACTGTCATTATCCCCGTCTTGCGGCCCATACATGCCAAAGTAGGCATGGTTGCCACCTTCGATTTGATGGAACGTGGCATCCCTCGGGACGTTGTCACGGCTCGCCTCGATATCAGCCGGCGTCGCCAACCCATCGAATTCACCTGAGATGGACAACACACGCAGCTCGCTCTCCGCCATCGAGCTGATCGGATACGATGCGAGGAAGATGACCCCATCGACGCGTTCTTCGTTCTCGAGCGCGAAGCCGGAGGCGGCCGACCCGCCGAGCGAGTGTCCGGCGACGATCCAACGTTCGACGTTTGGATGGGCATCGATGATTGTCTCTGCCGCATCGATGTCTAGTATTCCTAAATTTAAGCGAAGTGACGGGATCGCCACAAAAATTCCTTCTTCCGCCAATCGCGATCCGTAGTAAGCGTACGCCTCTTTGTCGACTTTCGCACCCGGATACAGGATGATTCCGACTTCACTTTCCGGGTCACCAAATTCGAGTCGATTGTCCACTTCCGTCGCCTCAGCCGCGTAACCGAGCGCTTCCTCAGTCGGTCCGTACGTCAGTTGCGTCCACACAAGAAACCCGATGACGGCGACTAAAATGAGTCCAAGTAGACCAAGGCCAATCCATTTCATTTTTTTCTTCATTATATTACCTCCATTTGCATCCGTTTCAAGGTCACGGTACACTTATAGAAAAAAGGGAAATACCAGGGGGACACCATGACCAAGAGTTCTGTAACCACGACGATTCAGTGGTTCATTTTTATTTTAGCTACAAATATTGTACCACCGCTTTCGATTGCCGCCTTATTTGAACTGTCGCCAGCCGACACGATGACGTTCATTTCACGCTCATTGTTCGTCTTCGCACTGTTCAGCATCATCCAGACGCTCCTCGGCCACCGCTTACCGATTTTAGAAGGACCAGCCGGCATTTGGTGGGGCGTGTTCACGCTCTACGCCTCCATCGGTCCCGCGCTCTACGGCAGCGGGCAAGAGACGCTCCAGGCGCTCGGGTTCATGTTGTTCTTGAGCGGTGTGCTCGGTGTGCTCATGACCGTTACCGGGATTTTACGTCGTATGCTGTCGCTCTTTACGCCACAAGTGCTCGGCGTCTATATGATTCTCCTCGTCCTGCAGTTGTCAGGTGCCGTCATCAAAGGCGGATTCGGCGTGAGCGAGAACGGCATCAATACGATTCAGGCTGTCGCGACGGCCGGTCTCGTTTTGTTCGCCCTCACGCTCGAACGGAGCCGCTTCAAACAGTACGGTCTTGTCATGACGTTGCTCGTCGGATTCGGGTTGTTCAATCTGCTCGGGCTCGGCAATCCGATCGTCCGGTCGGAGTCGTTCTTCCTCGTCCCTGAGTTGTTCCCGTTCGGTGCTTGGGTATGGGATTGGAACTTGCTCCCGACTGCATTCGTCATCACACTTTTGCTCATGACGAACGTGCTTGCCAATATCAAGTTGATTGAGCGCATCGTCAGTTCGCGGACGAAACAACAAGTCGAAGGCAACGTCCCGGCATCGGGTGTCGTCAGCGGTTTCAGTCAAATCGTCGCCGGTTTGTTCGGGACACCGGGACCGGTCGCTATTTCTGGGACAGCCGGCTTCTTATCCTCGACAGAAAGTGTCCATCGTGCCCCTCATCTCGTCGCCCATGCCTTGATGATGGTGCTCGCCTTGATCGGACCGTTCGTGTCACTCATCGCCAGCATCCCGGCCGCGGTCGGATACGCCATCGTCACTCCACTCATCGCGACGATGATTATCATTGGGATCAATGAAGCGGCGTTTGAATTGAACCAGAAGACGGCGTCGCTCACCGTCGGCCTGCCGCTCGTCATCGGCGCCGGCGCCATGCTCTTACCGCCTGGTGCGATGAACGACTTACCGCCGCTCTTGGCGACCGTCTTCTCGAACGGACTCGTCCTCGGGACCGTCGTTGCTTTGACGACAGCCATCCTCAGTCGGATTAAAGACTAAAAAAACTGACCGCGAGCGGTCAGTTTTTTTCGATTACACGCATATGGAACGCCGCATCATGCGGTAAGACGGCACCTGCTTCCGCTTCGAAGTGAGAACGGTCTTTGAAGTAAGCAGCAATCGAGAGCGTATCGCGGTGAAGCGCACGTTTGAACGCTTGTTCGGCCGTGACCGGGGTCCCGTCATCGTTCTTTAGTTCGAGACCCATGAGCTTATAGCCGATCGTTTGGCCGCCCCGTCTCATTTGACACGCCTCGAGGGCGTAAGACACGAGCGTCGGGGTGATGACGGCATGAACGAACTCACTCTTCACTTTCTTTCGGACGAGTTGTTCGACGCCATAACTGACGAGTCCGGCGATGACGCTGTCGATCAAGACGGCTTGCGTCCGTTTTTTCGTCAACGGTCTCATCGGCTGATCCTCTGCATCATCCCGGACGTCAACACTTCTGTGCCTTGGCCTTCTTCTGAAGCGATAATCAACGCGCGCGCCACATGGAGCGCTTGGATTGGAGCCGCATCTGGCATTTTTTCGAGCAACAGCGTTTGGAACGGACGGCTCAATACTTCCGCCGTCTTCTCCCCGAGCCGGAACGAGTCCCGCTCTCCGAGAAGAAGCGACGGGCGGGCGATAACAACGTGTTCGAAACCGAATACTTTCAGTCCGTTCTCGAGTTCCCCTTTGACCCGATTGTAGAAGAACGGCGATCGTAGTGATGCCCCTTGTGCCGAGACGACGGCGTAGCGTGTGGCACCGTGTCGTCTCGCGACGCGTGCGACTTCGAGTGGCAACTCGAGATCGACGTGCTTGAACGCCTCTTGTGACCCTGCAACGGCAATCGTCGTTCCAAGAGCGCAGTACACGTCATCGATGTGCGGGAGCGCCTCATCCATGTTCTCGAAGCCGACGACCTCATGCAACTTCGGATGACTCCACCGTTTCGTGCGGCGGACGACAATCCACACCGCGTCGTACCGTTCTTCCTCTAGTAACTGTTCGACGAGTTCACGCCCGATCAGACCGGTCGCGCCGACCACGAGTGCTGTTTTTCCCATGCTTGTTCCCCCTTGCTACGTAGTTGCTTTCAGTCTAGCTGACTTGCCGTTCCTCGGCAACGATCGCGACCGGACGGAACCGATCCACAAGACGGAAGAAACCGTTCAAGAACAGGGCGGTGAACGAACCGGCGACGATGGCGCTGTCAGTGAACAATTGAATCGATTCCGGCATATTGGCCACAATGGCGGGATTAGCGGTGATGCCGATCGACAGCGCAATCGTGATCAAGTTTTCGTTTTTCGAGAAATCGACTTGGCTGAGGATGCGGATGCCTGACGCGGCGACCGTACCGAACATGACGAGCATCGCCCCGCCGAGCACTGGTTTCGGAATGAGCGTCGTGAACGTCGCGACTTTCGGCAAGAAACCGAGTAAGATTAGCAGTCCGCTCGTCCAGAAGATGACACGGCGCGATTTCACGCCGGATAGTTGAACGAGCCCGACGTTTTGACTGAACGTCGTGTACGGGAAGCTGTTGAAGATTCCGCCGAGAATCGTCGCGACCCCTTCAGCCCGGTACCCTTTCGTCAATTCGTTCGACCCGATCGGTTTTTTCGTGATATCGCTAAGCGCGAAAAATACCCCCGTCGATTCAATCATCGAGATGATGGCGACAAGCGTCATGACGATGATGGCCGAGACGTCAAACGTCGGCATCCCAAAGTAGAACGGCTGCACCATTTGGAACCACCCGGCCTCACGGACAGGACTGAAGTCAACGAGTCCAAGAAATGCCGCGACAGCAGTCCCGATCAAGACGGCGAATAGAACGGCCGCAGCTCGGGTGAACACCGTTCCAACCCGGTTCAAGACGATGATGAGTGCGATCGTGAGCCCGCCGAGCGCCAAGTTTTGCATCGAAGCGAAGCCAGGTTCACCCGGTGTCCCGCCTCCGATATCGTTGATGGCGACCGGGATGAGCGACAACCCGATGATCGTCACGACCGAACCTAAGACGACGGGCGGGAAGAACCGCGCTAGTTTCCCGACGAAACCGGAAATTAAAATGACGACGATTCCACTGGCGATCAGTGCGCCGTAAATGGCCGTGATCCCGTTCGAACTGCCGATGGCGATCATCGGACCGACAGCGGTGAACGTGCAGCCGAGCACGACCGGGAGGCCGACACCGGTAAAGCGTGTCGTCCACACTTGTAAGAGTGTCGCCACCCCACACATGAACAAATCGATGGCGACAAGGTACGCGAGCTCGGTCGGACCGAGTCCGATGGCGCCGCCGACGATGAGTGGGACGATGGCCGCCCCTGTGTACATGGCAAGTAAATGTTGGAAGCCGAGGCTGGCGGTTTTGAACGTATTCATCGCACGGCCTCCACGAACGAGATGGCACCCGCTTCAAGCTTTTCGATGCGAGCGAGCGACTCGACGCGGTAGCCTTGCGCGATCAACTTCTCCCGCCCCGGTTGGAACGACTTCTCGATGACGATCCCGACACCAATGACCGTCGCTCCAGCTGATTCGACGAGTTGTGTCAAACCGAGCGCAGCTTCCCCGTTCGCGAGGAAGTCGTCGATGACGAGTACACGGTCTCCCGGATTGACGAAACGACGGCTCAAGCTGATTCGGTTCGTCTCTTGTTTCGTGAACGAATAGACGTCTGCTTCGACGAGGTCGTCTTGCAGCGTGAGCGATTTACGTTTGCGGGCGAACACGAACGGGATTCCAAGTTCGAGTGCCGTCATCATCGCCGGGGCGATTCCGCTCGACTCAAGCGTGACGATCCGATTGATTCCGGCGTCACGGAATCGGTCCGCGAACTCTCGTCCAATCGCCTGCATCAACACGGGATCGACTTGATGGTTCAAGAACGCATCGACTTTCAATACGTGTTCGGACAACGCTTGTCCTTCATCTCTGATCTTGTCTTGTAACTGCTTCATTGCTTTTCCCTCCAACAAAAAAATGCGATTCGTCACCCCAACTTGGGAGGCAACGAACCGCATGGAGACACAACGAATACACACGACTAGCGCCACCCGTAGTCGAACCATTTACGGTGGTTCGGTAGAGACTTGTGAGCCATATTCTCACGGATATACGAGTGCGAATCTTTTATTTATAAGATAGAACTTATTGTAGACGATATATTTGGAAAAGCAACACTTTCTAAATAAACGGTCAAAAGTTCGATTTTTCTGAAACTGCTGTATACTGATAGTACTGGAAAAACGAGAGGAGCTAGTTGTGTATGAAGCTATTCGTTCTTGGTGCCACCGGACGGACCGGTCATCAGTTTGTCGATCAAGCCATCGAGCACGGCCATGACGTGACGGCCTTCGTCCGTGAACAGAAAAAATTGATCCCGACACCACAACTTGAAATTATCGAAGGTGACGTGACAGACAGTGCCGCCTTGACCGAGGCCCTCACCGGCCATGACGCTGTGGTCAGCTGTCTCGGGACCGATTTGAGCGATCCCGATTTCTTGGCAAGCGTGACCGACGCGCTCGTCCCCGCCATGAAAGCAAACGGTGTGTCGCGCATCGTCTACCTCGCGTCTGCCGGGATCGACAAAGAGATTCCGGGCATCGCCGGTACGGTCGTGACGTTCATGCTACGGAAGCCGCTCCGTGACCACCGGGCCGCGGTCGATTTGTGGCGGAACTCGTCGTTCGACTACACGATCGTGCGGCCGATGCAACTGACGGACGGTCCCCGGACGTCGGTGTATCGCACGTCCGTCGACAGCATTCCAGACAACGGGAAACAAATCTCGCGGGCCGACGTCGCCCAGTTCATGCTGGACGCCATTGAAGAACAGCACTCCATCCGCCAATCGGTCGGACTGGCGTACTAATTTTTTTAAATTCGTGCTACAATATCGGATAGTCAAATTTGAAGGGAACGAATAAGAAATATGAGTATATTAACGGTACAAAACTTGAGCCACGGTTTCGGTGACCGAGCTATTTTGAACGACGTATCATTCCGTTTACTAAAAGGTGAACACATCGGCCTCATCGGAGCGAACGGTGAAGGAAAATCAACGTTCATGAACATCATCACGCGCAAACTGCAACCGGACGAAGGGAAAATCGAATGGGCGAAAAACGTCCGTGTCGGCTATCTCGACCAGCACGCGGTCCTCGAGCGCGGCATGACCATCCGGGACGTCTTGAAGAGCGCGTTCCAATACTTGATCGACATGGAGACACGCATCGGCGAACTTTACATGGAGATGGGCGACGCGACACCGGAACAGATGGAAGACATGCTCGCAGAAGTCGGTGAGCTCCAAGAGACGCTCGACTCGAACGACTTTTATATCATCGACGCGAAAGTTGAAGAAGTCGCCCGCGGACTCGGTATTTTAGACGTCGGACTCGACCGTGACGTCGCCGACCTTTCAGGTGGGCAACGGACGAAAGTGTTGCTCGCGAAGTTGCTCCTCGAGAAACCGGACATCCTTCTCCTCGATGAGCCGACGAACTATTTGGACGAGATTCACATCGAGTGGTTGAAGCGGTATCTCCAAAACTACGACAACGCGTTCATCTTGATCTCCCACGATATCCCGTTCTTGAACAGCGTCATCAACTTGGTCTACCACATGGAGAACCAAGACTTGTCGCGCTATGTCGGCGACTATGACAAGTTCATGGAAGTGTACGAGATGAAACGCTCGCAGCTCGAGTCGGCCTATAAACGCCAACAAGCGGAAATCGCCGACTTGAAAGACTTCGTCGCCCGTAACAAGGCACGTGTGTCGACCCGCAACATGGCGATGTCACGCCAGAAGAAACTCGATAAGATGGACGTCATCGAACTGAGTGCGGAACGTCCGAAACCGGAATTCCGCTTCTTACAGGCACGCACGTCAGGCCGCCTCATTTTCGATGCCAAAGGCCTCGTCATCGGATACGATGAGCCGCTCTCACGTCCGCTCGATCTTCAAATGGAGCGTGGTCAGAAAATCGCCCTCGTCGGTGCGAACGGCATCGGGAAGACGACGCTGTTGAAGAGTCTGCTCGGCATGATCAATCCGCTCGAAGGAACGGTCGAACGCGGCGAGTTCTTAGAGATCGGCTACTTCGAACAAGAAGCGGCCGTCAGCAACAACACGTGTATCGAAGAAATCTGGAGTGAGTTCCCGTCGCTCAACCAGCAACAAGTCCGTGCCATGCTCGCGAAGTGCGGTCTCATGACGAAGCATATCGAGAGTAAAATCGCGGTGCTCAGCGGTGGCGAGAAGGCGAAAGTCCGCCTCTGTAAGCTTCAAAACAATGAATCGAACTTGCTTCTCCTCGATGAGCCGACGAACCACTTGGACGTCGACGCGAAAGAAGAGTTGAAGCGCGCGTTGAAAGAATATAAAGGCAGTATCCTACTCATCAGTCACGAGCCGGAGTTCTATCAAGACATCGTCACAGACGTCTGGAACTGCGAATCATGGACGACGAAAGTATTCTAACTTGTAGAGGAAGTGTCGCATGACAGGCCCGATCCAACTAAACGAACGCATCGTGCTGTACGATATCATTCGAGGTTTTGCCCTCTGCGGCATCTTCCTCGTCAATATCCCGAGCATGCTCGGGAGTGACTGGATGTTTGGTCGCCCCGACTATTTCGGGAGTGACTTAGTCGTCCGGACGCTGTTCGACGTGTTCGTCCAGACGAAGTTTTATACGATTTTCTCGCTGTTGTTCGGCATCGGCTTCTCGATTTTCCTCGAGCGTTCCTACGCCCGGGGCGAGTCGGCGAGCCGTTACGTGCGCCGCATCGTCATTCTATTTTTATTCGGACTCGCTCACCTGGCCATCTGGTCGGGTGACATCTTACATACGTATGCGATGTGGGGCTTACTGCTCCCGCTGTTTTACCGTTTGAGCAACCGGGCCATCCTGACGTGGGCGTGGAGCTTATTGCTCGGGAGTTTCTTTTTGCTTTACGTCTCATCTGCGCTCATGGAATGGCAGAACGGCGGATCGTTCAATCCTGGTCTTCCGTTCCCGACCGTCTTTAATGACGGGTTTAGTGTTTGGTTCGATTATCGTCTGAACGTCGAGATCTTTGCTGCCATCTCAAACTCCCTTCTCGTCGGGATTGAAATTTTAAGCATCTTCTTGTTCGGACTCTATATCGGACGAGAGCGAAAGCTGCTTACGTGGACCGTTCAAGGACTGACACGGACGGCTATCCTCTGCGCCGTACTCGCATTGCCGTTCTTCGGTGTCATCTTGTGGCACCATTACGGTGGTGGCGGCGCCTATTATTGGGTGAACTTGATTGCCGTCCTCGTCTCTGGGAAGTTGCTTGCGACGACGTACGTCTGTCTATTCACGATCGCCGTTCGCAAGGGACGTGCGTTTCGTCCGCTCCAAGCGCTCGGCCGCATGGCGCTGACGAACTATTTGACGCACACGCTCGTCGTCGTCCTGCCGGTCATCGCCCTCGGCTACTACGGTCGCCTGTCGTTGACGGAAGGTTTGTTCTTGAGCATCGCGATTTTGATTGCCCAAGCGTTCTTCTCGATGTGGTGGCTGAAGTCACACCGTTACGGACCGTTCGAGAAGTTGTGGCGCATCGGGACGTATGGGTTGCAACGAAAATCTTAACAAGCATCAAAAAAGGCTCGAAGCAGATCAATCTGCTTCGAGCCTTTTTTCCGTTCAACGGTCCGACTGTGACGTTAAGTTCAGCAACATCAACACGATCCCGATCCATAGCGTCAATCCGACGTACATGAAGAACGTGTTCACGTTGAACAGCTGGTTGTTCATATAGATGGAAAAGACATCGCTCGTGATGCTGTTCGCGTAGTCCAAGCCTCCACGACCTGCCTGATTCATGACAATGTCCGTCACGTACGTCCGGTACCGATGAAATTCATTCACCTGATATTGATAAGCCGCAACAAGCAGCACCGGGATAAACAGGAAGCCGCCCCATAATAAACGCGGGCGTATGTTTGCCATTAGTTCCATCCAGCCGAGCATGAACAGCAGGATGAAAAAGAAAAGGAGAAACAGCCCGATGAGCGCCGGATTCCCATTTCCGGATATGTCCTCCGGTTGAACGGTCATCAAGTTCCCCAAATAGAAAATACCGGCACATACCCCGAAACCGAGTCCCATCATCCATCCGATTCGCTTCTTGTTCATCCGTGCTCCCCATTCATCGTTCGATTCATAATACAATCTTCCTCTTTCAGTATAAGGCTACTTTTCCCAATTCCCCATAAAAAATGAACATCCCGTTTCCAGGATGTTCATTCACACGTTAGTTCGTTGCCGTCTCTGTCAACACAGGGACGATTTGTTTTTTGCGTGAGACGACACCTGGAAGCGTCGCCAAACCGTCTTGAAGTTCAACATTGAACGCTTTCTCGAACAAGTCTGTCTTCTCACCGACGACGAGCGCCTCCGAGTCGTTCGTCAAGATGTTCGTGATGGCGAGGACGAACAAGTCGAGCTCTTTGTCCAACAACTTCACAGCCATCGCCGCTTCGACGTCGGCTTTACGGTTCAACACATCGTTCGCATCGACCGTGTTCACTTGTGCGATTTCAACACGGTAGTCGCCCATCGCGAACTCTTTTGAGTCGAGTGTGATCAGTTCAGGTACCGTCTTCTGGCTAAGGTCGGCACCGGCTTTTAACATCTCGAGACCGTACGTCTCAACGTCCGTTCCAGAGATTTCAGCAAGCTCTTTCGCCGCTTTCACATCTTCATCCGTGCATGTTGGCGACTTGAAGAGGAGCGAGTCTGAGACGATCGCCGAAAGCATCAATCCGGCCATGTCCGGTGCGATCTCGATGCCGTGCTCTTTATAGAGTTTGAGCAAGATCGTCGCCGTGCAACCGACCGGCTCGGCCCGGTAGTAGAGCGGGTCTGCCGTTTGGAAGTTGCTGATGCGGTGGTGGTCAATGACTTCAAGGATACGGACGTCTGCGATATCGACCGCGCTCTGTTGGAACTCGTTATGGTCGACCAAGATGACCGCGTTCGCTTCGTCTGAGACGCGTTCGACAAGACGTGGCGCTTTGACGCGGAAATGATCGAGTGCATATTGTGTCTCGTTGCTCACTTCACCGAGACGGACCGCCTCTGCGTCCATCCCTAATTTCTTCTTCAGCTCTGCGTAAGCGAGCGCCGAACAAATCGTGTCCGTGTCCGGGTTTTTGTGTCCGAAGACAAGTACTGTACTCATAGTTCATTCTCCTCACTAAATTAGTTTTCCCTCATTCATTATAACGTCTATGCCCGTTCTTTCAATTGCAAAACAAAAAGAGCCCGCGGGCTCTTTATGATTGTTCGTCTTCGTCCGTCTCTTCAAGGTCCGAATGGTCCCCTTTTGAGTCTTCCTCGTGTGAGATGTCGGGTTGATCGCGTTTCAACTTCTCACGTTCTTCTTGTTCGCGTTTGTCTTTGTCTGACATGCGTCTTCACCCTTTCGGTTTTGTCATGTCGTAGACTGTTCCCCGCGGATGTTGGATTCAAACAGATGTCACCCATCTGTTATCGAATTGTGATGTTACGCCTGCACGAACACGACTTCGTCGCCGCGAATCTCGACGTTGACGTCTTGCCCTTGGAATAACCACTCGTCTTGTTCAGCCACGACGAAGCGAATCCCGTCCGCCTCGGTCTCAACGGCCGCGTTGTCGATGTCTTCCGTGATGACGCCAACCGAGAAACCGTGCGTCAAATCGGTCGAACCCCCATACTTCGCGAACAAACGCACCGTCTGGCCTGACTCCACTTCCATCTCGTCTTTAAAGAATTGTAGTGCTTCTTCTGTCACGTTGATTTTCATCTGACATCCTCCTCTCGACTTCTGTCTTCATTCTAATCGTTTCGAAATTGTCGAGCGAGGAAGTTGCCTAGAGCGTCGTTCCCGACATGTATGTGACCGTCAAGCTTTTCTGGACGACCGACCCGCCCGTCATCTCTTGAAACGCGGCATCAAATAGTGCGCGCCCGATGTCTTCGTTCGGTGAATGCATCGTCGATAAACCGAACGCCTGCCCGATCGGATGACCGTCAAATCCGAGCACGGCGACGTCATGCGGCACCCCGAGGCCGCGCCGGGCCGCTTCCCCTAAAAAGCCGAGCGCGACATAGTCAGACGAGAAAAAGAGCGCACGAGGGCGCTCCTGTTCAGAGAGGAAAGCCGAGACCAAGTTCTTTCCGTCCTCGCTCGTCAAGTATCCGCTAAAGACCCATCGCTCACGCGCGGACGAGACTTCATCGAAGTATGCCCGCTGACGCGCGATGGAGCTTGGACTGTTCGGCCTCGATAAGACGATGCCGACGTCTTTATAGCCTGCCTCTGTTATGACACGGAGACCGGCTTGAAAAGCGGTGTAATGATCGACGTGCACAGACGAGATCGTCTTCGGCGCCCCGACCGTCGCGACAGAGATCGGACCATAGGCTCGATACGTCTCCATCTCCTCGAACGTCATCGTATGCGACAACACGATCGCACCGTCAACTTCCCGATGCTTCAACAAGTCGAGCGCTTGGCGTTCTTGATCGAGTCGATATTCGGTCTGCCACATGACGAGCCGGTAGTCTTTCCCGAGCGCGGCTTTCGCCAACCCGTTGACGAACAGGCCATAGTACGGATGGTCCATGTACGGTAAGACGACGACGAACCGCTGTGTCCGACCGGTCGAGAGCGTCAACGCTTGCTGATTCCGTAAATAGCCGAGCTCTTTCATCGCGCGCTGCACCCGCTCCCGTTTCTCATCTGACACGTACGGATGCGCATTGATGACGCGCGATACCGTCGTCACGGACACGTCTGCATGTTTCGCGATATCTCGAATGTTCGCCAACTCGTCTCACCTCAGTTTGTCAGTCTTTGCATATAGTGTACCCAGTTTGCATCCGGACTGCCACCCTTGTCGATCACCTGCACACGAATCGCTTGCACGAGACGGAACCGTTCCTCGATTGGCAACTGAAGGAACTCATCTTGGAAATGGCTACACAACATTTTTCCGAACGGCGTGTACAACTGATTGATCACCAGTTCATAGACGATCCCGCTGCAAAACGTCTTCCATGTTGATCCATTCATCGGATTTCCCCTCCTTTGATTCAAGCGTACAGGCTGAAACGCGTTTCAGAGCAAGCTTTATTTTTATTCCATCTATTTCCGAACAATATATGAATAATTCGAACGTTTTTTAGTTTTTTCATTCGAAATGATTGACGACTCAACCTCATTTTTGTATAGTCATCAAGTTGATAGCGTTTATTTCTGATTAACCGGACTATTAATGTTCGGAAATTCATCATCATAAGGAGTCTTATTCATGAACTTATTTCGTTTACAGCAACATGGAACGAACGTTAAACAAGAAGTGACCGCCGGCGTCACAACGTTCGTCACGATGGCTTACATCTCGGTCGTCAACCCGGCGATTTTGTCGGATGCCGGCATCCCGTTCGCGCAGGCGTTCACAGCGACGATTATCGCTATTTTAATCGGGACCGGGTTAATGGCGCTTTACGCCAACCTCCCGATCGCCGTCGCACCAGGGATGGGCTTGAACGCCTTCTTCGCCTACACGCTCGTCGCCCAACAGCAAATCGCCCCGTCGACCGCGCTCGGTGTCGTCTTCGTCTCGTCCGTCTTTTTCTTGATCTTATCGTTGTCCCCAATTCGTACGAAACTGATTCAAGCGATTCCGGCGTCACTGAAACATGCCATCACGACCGGAATCGGGTTGTTCATCGCTTCGCTCGGATTGAAACTGTCGGGGCTCATCGTCGCAGACGAGGCGAACCTCGTCCGTCTTGGTGATTTGTCGTCCCCGAGCGTCTTGCTCGTTCTCGGCGGTTTGATCGTCTCGGCGCTTCTGTTCTCCCGGAACGTGCCGGGCTCACTCCTCATCGGAATGGTGATCACGGGCATCGCGGCCTATTTCATGGGCTTGTTAAAAATCGACAGTGTGACGGCGATGCCGACGTTGCCGGAAGGTCTCATGGTCAATCCGGTCACGGCGTTCACCGACGTCATCCAATACGGGCTGTTCGGCGCCGTATTGTCATTCTTCCTCGTCACGCTGTTCGATACGACCGGCACGCTCGTCGGTGTCGGCAAACAAGCGGGCCTCATGAAAAAGGATGGCACGATTGAGAATGGACATCGAGCCTTGTTCGCTGACTCACTCGCGACGATGGGCGGTTCGCTCGTCGGGACGAGCCCATCGACGGCGTATATCGAGTCGGCTGCCGGCGTCGCCCAAGGCGGACGGACCGGTTTGACGACCGCTGTCGTCGCGGCCCTATTTGGACTCACGCTCTTCTTTAGCCCGCTTATCGGCGCCATCTCCGGTGTCGCCGCCATCACAGCTCCGGCGCTCATCATCGTCGGTGCCCTCATGTTGACGAACGTCCGCTACATTGACTGGTCGGACTTCAGCGAATACTTCCCGGCGTTCATGACGATTCTGATCATGCCGCTCTCAGGCAGCATCGAGCGTGGGATCGCATTCGGTTTCATCCTCTATCCGATCTTTAAGGCGATGAACAAAGAGACGGTCCACCCACTCATCTATTTGTTCGCGGGATTATTCATTTTGGAAATGTTCTTCCTATAATATTTAATTTGACCCTCGTCGCAAGACGAGGGTTTTTCTGTTATTAATCAGGGAATCACTGTCGTATAGCAGAAAAGTTGTGAATACACGTTCATTATCATCCCGTTCTCAATTAGACAGGATTTTACAGTTTTTTGTGAGAATCGCCCCATTTTTCTTTATTTTCGTCGCTCTGTTATGGAATAATGGCGTTGAAACCGTTTACGAATATCACTATTTACAGGAAAGAAGGAATGAACATGCCTAAAGTGGCGCTGTTCGTCACTTGTCTCTCCGATACGTTGTTCCCATCGGTAGGACAAGCGACGGTCGAACTATTAGAACATCTCGGTTGTGACGTCAGTTTCCCGTTCGAGCAGACGTGTTGCGGTCAACCCGCCTATAACAGCGGTTACCATGAAGAGACGAAAAAAGTGGCCAAACACATGATTGAAACGTTCGAGAAAGCCGATGCCGATTACATCGTCGGGCCGTCGGGTTCTTGCGTCATGATGATGCGTGATTATCCACACTTATTCAAAGACGACCCAGCGTGGAAAGCGCGGGCCGAGGCGCATGCGGCGAAGACGTTCGAGTTGACACAATTCATCGTCGACGTGCTCGAAGTGAAAGACGTCGGGGCGAAGTTTCCGGCCAAAGCGACGTATCACGCCTCGTGCCATATGACGCGTCTCCTCGGGATTGAGGCGGCACCGGGACAACTGCTCAAACATGTTGACGGCTTGACGATGCTTCCGCTCGATGGTGTCCATAACTGCTGTGGTTTCGGGGGGACGTTCTCGGTCAAGATGCCGGACGTATCGGTTCAGATGGTCGACGAGAAAGTGGAGTCAATCTTAAACTCAGGAGCGGACATCTTGATTGGTGCGGACGCCTCATGTCTAATGAATATCGGCGGACGCCTACATAAACAAGGGCATCCGATCAAAGTGATGCATATCGCGGAAGTGTTGAACGAAGGGGTGAAACAAGCATGAGTATGGGGATTCGGCTAGATGAAAAGTTTCAAGCACGTCGCAAAGACGGGATCGACAACCCGTTCATGCGCCAAGCTGTCAGCTCGGCTCAAAACCGGCTTCGTGACGGTCGGCTGAACGCTGCCGGCGAACTCGGGGACTGGGAAGCGTTCCGTGACCATTCGGAAGAGATTCGCCAGCACGTGCTCGAACATCTCGACTATTACTTATATCAGCTAAGTGAGAACATCTCGAAACGCGGCGGCAACGTCTTCTTCGCGGAGACACCGGAAGAAGCGAACCGATACATCCGTGAAGTCGTCCGCTCAAAAGAGGCGAAACACGTCGTCAAATCGAAATCGATGGTGACCGAGGAAATCGGTTTGAACGAGGCACTCCATGAGGAGGGTTGTACGGTCGTCGAGTCGGACCTCGGGGAATGGATCCTTCAACTCGACAACGATCCACCGTCCCATATCGTCGCCCCCGCGCTCCATAAAGATCGAAACGCCGTCCATGAAACGTTCACGGCCCACGGGTACGTCGGAACGAACGACCCGACCGAACTCGGCCGTTACGCTCGTCGCGAGCTGCGGAAAGATTTCTTGAAAGCGGAAGTCGGGATCACCGGATGTAACTTCGCCATCGCCGAGAGCGGTGCCGTCGGTCTCGTCACGAACGAAGGGAACGGCCGCATGGTCACATCGCTCCCGGATACCGTCATCTCCGTCATGGGGATGGAACGGATCGTGCCGTCATACGAAGAGTTCGAAGTGCTCGTCAACATGTTGTGCCGAAGCGCCGTCGGGCAACGTCTCACGTCGTACATCACGACGTTCGCCGGCACGAGAGGCGCCGGTGAAGTCGATGGTCCTGAAGAGTTCCATCTCGTCATCGTCGACAACAAGCGATCTGGGATTCTCGGCACCCAGTTCCAATCGGTGCTGCAATGCATCCGCTGCGCCGCCTGCATCAACGTCTGTCCCGTGTATCGTCATATTGGCGGTCACGCCTACGGCTCGATCTATCCTGGCCCGATCGGCGCCGTGCTCGCACCGCTCCTTGACGGTTACGAGAATTATAAAGAATTGCCTTACGCCTCGAGTTTATGCGGTGCCTGTACGGAAGCGTGCCCGGTCAAGATTCCGCTCCATGAGCTGTTGATCGAGCATCGCCGCGTCATCGTCGAAGAAAAGAAGCAGTCACCGTTCGTCGAACGCATCGCCATGAAAGGTTTCGCCGTCACGTCATCGAGCCCGTTCTTATTCGAGGCGGCCGAACAGATGGCGCCGTTCGCCACATCCCTGTTCACAAAGGCGGGCCAAATTGATAAAGGCTTACCGGCTTGGACCGACTCGAAAGATATGCCGCAACCGGCTAAACAGACCGTACGGGACTGGTTTAAGAAACGGGGGAATGCACAGTGAATCCAGGAACAATCACGAATCGGGAAGACTTTTTGAATCGTATCGCCAAACAACTCGGACGTGACGTCGACTTGACCCCGCCCAAACGTGTGTACAAGCACCGCCCGCAAGACGAGGTGTTGAAAGACGCATCTGAAGAGGAGCTCCTTGAGACGTTTCGCATGGTTGCGATGCGCATCCATACGGACGTCGTCGAGTGCGATTCGGCTCACCTCGACGATACGCTCCGTCTTTTAATTGAACGCTATGAAGGATCCGCCATCATCGCCGAGCAAGACGAACGAATCAAATCGTGGGCACCAAAGACGAGCGAATCGTTCGATTGGTGGGACGCAGAACGTCCGGATGAAAGTCGGGCGTTAGCCGTCAAAGCCGATATCGGCATTACGATCGCCGACGAGGCGCTCGCCGAGAGCGCGACGATCGTTCAATATGCGAAGCCTGGAAAGTCGCGGACGATTAGTTTGTTGCCGCAAGATCATATCGCCATCATCCCAAAATCGGTGCTTGTCCCCCGGATGACGCAAGCAGCGAAGCGGCTCAGTGATTTGGACCGAGATGGGGACCTCGCGTCACCGAACGGCGTCAATTTCATCTCCGGCCCATCGAACTCGGCCGATATCGAGATGAACTTGATCGTCGGGGTGCACGGACCGGTCCGTGTCGCTTATGTGCTCGTTCATGACCTTTAAACAAAAAGACTCGCGCGTGAGTTATTCACGCGCGAGTCTTTTTTTCATGCTTGTTCGACGGTAATGCTCCCGTTCGAACTCGCCAGTCTAAGTTCGACCGAACCGTCCCCATACGTCCGCTCGTTCGCCCGGTCCCCGAACAACTCGACTTTGCCGTTGTTCGTTTTCGCACGGATGACGGCGTCATGGGGCTCACGTTTCAGACGAACGTCGATGCGTCCATTATTCGTCTTCAGGCGGACCGGGTGCTCGAGCGCATCAATCGCATAGTCGATCCGACCGTTCGAGGTCTTCGCCTCGACAGTGCCTCGTACGTCATGGATATCGAGACGTCCGTTCGAGGAGTGGACCTCTAATCGATCGACGCTCGAGGTGCCTACTTCCACGCGCCCGTTCGATGAATGGGCATGTAACGCCTGACCGCTCATCGCCGTGAGACTGACTTTCCCGTTCGAGGAGCGGAAAGAGCCGCGCTTCGCATTCACGGTGTGAACCGTGATGCTTCCGTTCTCGCTCTCGACTTCGACCGATGCCGCATCTAGGTTCCGCACGTCGCACGAGCCGTGACGATTTTTCAAGACGACTTGCTCATACGCATGACGGGGCAGCTCGACGTGGAGCACCGGGGCCTTCGTCACCGCCCAGGCGAACAAGTTCGATAGACCGAAGCGACGCTCGGATTCGATTCGGATTTCCAAGGTGTCCCCGACGATATTCATCGTCACCCCGTGGTCTCGTTCCGTCTCGAGCGTGGCGTAGGCAAAACCGTCATGCGACGGGGCGACGCGGACCTGCGCTTGCAGGACGTCGATCGAGACGTTTTGGAACGCCACGTTCTGGCTTTTGACGACGGTCGGCTCTTTACGACTAACTTCAGAAGATGAGTCGGCCGAACCGAGCAGTTCACCGGCTAACGTCTCCGGCCGTCCAAGCTCTTCAATCATCGCCTCGTCCGTCTTTCCGTCTGCCCGTCCGTTCGCAAAATACTCGGACACGTCACGCAACATATCGACCCGTTCGATGACGCTCACCCCGGCAAGCAATCGTTCAAGCTCTCCCAAATACTGTTCTTCTGTCATACGTCGTCTCCCCCTTTGATCAATTCGTTGACGCCTGTCGTGAACAATTCCCACTCATTCCGTAACGCCTCTAGATGCATCTGCCCTTGGTCCGTGATCGTGTAATACTTTCGTGGCGGCCCTTCCGCCGACTCTTTTAAATATGTCGTGAAGTACCCGTCAGACGTTAACCGCCGGAGGAGCGGATAGACCGCCCCTTCCGAGATGGACACTTTCGCCGAAATGGCTTGGACGAGCTCGTAGCCGTAACGATCGCCCTGTTCGACGAGCGCGAGCACGCATAGATTGAGCACGCCCTTTTTAAATTGAGGATTCATCATCCCGCCTCCTCTACTATACATTGAACAATAGCCCAACGTTCACTATTAGTCAATGAATACTAGTGGATTTCCTGATTTTTCTTGATTGTTGGTAACGGCTGAATGAAATCTGTACAATGGAGGGACGAACTAGTCAGGATTTTTGTCACAGATGGAATGTACGCAGTTCCAGGAAGGGACGGTCTATATGAAAGCATGGATTGACCAGCGGATCGGAAGGCAGTTTTTATTCGTCTTCTACTTATTCATCGGACTGATCCTCCTTACCTCGCTTGCCGTATACGTGTTTACGGAAAATCGCATCGAACAGACGACGACCTCGCTCGAGAATGTCAGCGAACGCAGAACGAATGCGACTGAGCTATTCGAGACGTGGCAATCAATGCAATACGAGATGCGCGGATACGTCATCCTCGGTGACGAGGAGATGCTCACCCGCGTCAAAGATAAACAGGCGTTGATTGAGACGCAGACCGCTTGGTTCGAAGCGAACGCGGTCACTGAAAAAGAGAAACTATACGCTAGCGACGCTCGCACGCTCTTCTCGGCCTATCAAGAGCGGGTCATGCCAAGCCTCGAACGATACGTCGTGGCGAAACGAGCCGGTACGGTGACGGAGCCGTTCCTCCAGATGCCGACACTTGGAAAAGTGACGCCACAGGCGGAACCACCGGCTGACCGAAAGTTTAAAATCAACTCGAAAAGCGCTGCCGATATGAGCGCGAGCATCGTCGACATGGAGTCCGTATTCACCGAATATCGAAACTCCTTGAACGAAGAAGAGAATCAACTACGTGAGCAACTCGCGACACATACGAAGTGGGCGCAAGTGCTTTGGTTACTATCACTGCTAGGCGTCTTGCTCGTTCTCTTCATCGCGGCCCGTCCGTATGTGCAGCGATTGACGGGTCAACTTCAAGACTTGATCGTCAACAGCGGTCGGCTCGCGCACGAACAAGTCGTACCGGCGCAGTGGGGCTCGTCCCGAAACGAGGTTGGCCAATTGACCGACTCGTTCCGTCAGATGGCGTCCTCGCTCGCGACGCAACGTCATCAAGTCGAAGAGGAACGGGAAAAGACGGCCCGTCTGCTTCACTCGATTCGGGACGCCGTCATTTACGTCGAACATACGACGAATGACAAGATGGCGAACCAGGCACTATTCGTCATGTTCAATCAAGCCGTCACGAAGCGAAACGAGATGGACTTGTATCGTCTCGACGCCGACTTAGAAGCACTCGGCCTCCAAGTCGACCAAAAAGACGCATTCTTCTCGTTCATGCGGCGTGCTTTCGAAGGTGAGAGCATGGAAGAGAGCGTGACGTTCTCGATGAACCAAGAAGAGCGCTTCATTCAGATGTATGCGGAGAAGATTCATTTACGGGGCACGCGACACGGGACGATGCTCGTCTTCCGTGACGTGACACAAGAGACAGAAGTCGATCGCTTGAAGACCGAACTCGTCTCGACGGTATCTCATGAGTTGCGCACCCCGCTAACGAGCATCATCGGCTTCACGGAGCTCTTGCGCTATCGGAGCTTACAGCCAGAACGCGTCGATCAATATTTAGGCATGATTCACCAAGAGACGCTTCGTCTCGAGGACTTGATTTCCAACCTTCTCGACGTCCAGCGCATGGAGTCTGGTCAACAGGCTTACGACAATCAGCCTGAACGTCTACATGACATCTTGGCGGAGACGATTGCGATGCACCAAGGCTCGAGCCTACATCACGATCTAACGCTCGAATGTGGTACGAACCTCCTCGTTTACGGGGATCGCGATCGGTTGAGCCAACTGTTCACGAACTTGCTTCACAACGCGATTAAATATTCGCCGGAAGGTGGAAAAGTCGCCGTCTGTGTCACGCACGACCAGGCGGACACGATTGAGATTTCGGTTCAAGACAAAGGCATCGGAATCCCCGAATCGGCGATCTCCAAACTGTTCGACAAGTTTTATCGCGTCGACAACTCGGCCAGCCGTAAAATCGGCGGCACCGGTCTTGGCCTCGCCATCTGTAAAGAGATCGCGGAAGGCCATGGCGGATCGATCCATGTCGATTCAAGCGTCGGTGAAGGATCGACCTTCACCATCACGTTACCGAAATATGTAGCCGAAGATAAGATGAGTAGTTAATAAAGAAAGGGGCCGCATCGCGCGGACCCCTGTTTTTTATTGGACTTTGTTCTCTGGACCGAACGCCGGATAGAGCGAAAGGCCACCGTCCGCAAAGATTGTCGTACCGGTCACGTACGACGACTCATCTGATGCGAGCCATGCGGCGACCGCCGATATTTGTTCGGGACGACCGATCTCATGCGTCGGGATGAGCGCCTCGAGCCCTTTCTTCTCTTCCGGGTCTTGCATCGTCTCTTCGTTGATTGGTGTATCAATCGCACCTGGTGCGATCGCGTTCACGCGAATCTTGTTCGGTGCGTATTCGAGCGCGACCGATTTTGTGAACATCTTGACGCCGCCTTTACTCGCCGCGTAGTGGGTATAACCCGGACGCGGGATGACTTCATGCACCGACGACATGTTGATGATATTCCCTTGAATCTCGTGTTCGACGAAATATTTCAAAGCGGCCCGCACACCTAGGAACGTGCCCGTCAAGTTCGTATCGATGATTTTCTTCCAGTTATCGAGCTCCATCTCATGTGTCTTCGCCTCGACTTGGACACCCGCATTGTTGACGAAGATGTCCATCTTTCCAAATTCTGAGACGGCTTTTTCAATCATCTTCTCGGCGAGCCCTTCTTCCGCGACGTCCCCTTTGACCGCGACCGCTTTTCCGCCACTCGCTTCGATGCCGCGAATGACCTCATTCATCTCGTCTTCACTGCTGCGATAGTTCAAGACGACGCTAACGCCTTCCTGCGCATAACGTTCAGCAACAGCACGTCCGATTCCTTTCGAACTCCCGGTGATGACCGCGACTTTTCCTTTTAACTCTGGATAGTTTGCCATGTCGTTTCCTCCTTCAGCTTCTCGTTTTGTAGTTCCCTCATTCCCTTCTTATTGAAACCTTTTGGCCTCTATTTTGAATATTTATGGCAAATCTACTATACTGAAACCAACTATTCGTTCTCAGGAATCGTCTGAACGACATACAATCTTATTTTATGGAGGTGACTCCCCGATTTTTGGGGGAATTTTTGGACAGTCCCACGTTACTCAGTTTATTCATCGTTGCCCTGCTCATCTTCTTGACCGCTTTTTTCGTCGCGGCCGAATTTTCAATTGTCAAAGTACGCAGTGCGAGACTCGACCAGCTTGTGCTTGAAGGGAACAGACGGGCAGTCGTCGCAAAAAAAGTGATCGAAAATTTAGATGACTCACTTTCCGCTTCACAATTTGGCATCACGCTTGCGGCACTTGGACTCGGTTGGATTGGTGCCGATCAAATCGAAGGGATGATGGAACCGCTCGTCAACTTGTTGAACGTTTCGCCGACGGTCTCCACTGTCCTCTCGTTCTTACTCGCCTTTTTGCTGATCGCCTTCTTGCACGTCGTCATCGGCGAACTCGTTCCGAAAACGCTTGCCGTGCATGAAGCGGAAAAACTGACGCTTCTCGTCGCCAGACCGCTGTTCGCGTTCACGAGATTGATGTATCCGTTCATTCGCGTGCTGAACAGCCTGGCCCGCCTCACGCTTCGCCTGTTCGGTGTACAGACGACGGCGCAAGAGACAGCACATTCGGAAGAAGAGCTGAAAATCATCATGACGGAGAGTTTCAAAAGCGGAGAAATTAACGAGAATGAGCTCGCGTACGTTCAAAACATCTTTTCATTCGATGAACGGATCGCCAAAGATGCGATGGTACCTCGGATGAATATGGTGACGATTGATGAGGAAGATTCGATTGAATCGATTATCGCAACCGTCCAAGAACACCAGTATACGCGCTACCCGGTCACACGTGACGGTGATCGCGATGACGTGCTCGGCTTCGTCAACGCCAAGCAGTTATTCACGGCACAGCTTACGAACAGTGACGCCCCGTTCGAATCGTTCATCCATCAGTTACCGCTCGTCACCGAGTTCACACCGCTCCAAGAGGCGATGGTGAAAATGCAGAATGCGCGCACGATGATGTGTCTTGTCATCGATGAGTACGGGGGCACAGCTGGCCTGCTCACGATCGAAGACATTCTCGAAGAGATCGTCGGTGAGATTCGTGACGAGTTTGACCGTGATGAACAAGCCGAGATCACGGAAGTCGCCCCGGGCCATTATCGCCTGTCGGGTCTCGTCCTTACGCAAGAGATAGAAGAGCGTTTCGGTATCGAGATCGAAGACGATGTCGATACGATCGGCGGCTTTGTGTTGTCACAAAAAGCGAACGCTCGGACCGGCGAACGCTTCATCTTACAAGGTGACCACGAGTTGATCGTCCGCGAGGTGGACAATCATCGTATCGTTTTCGTCGACTTGATTCTGGCCCATAAAGATGAAATTCAGAACGAAGTCGACTGACCGACTCCTCTAGCCTGCCCCTCTCAATTGGGGCAGGCTTTTCTTATGTGCTCAGAACTGTCGCTATATTTTCAAGCCTTGTCGTGATATACTGCACATATGTTGCTTATTTGAGTGCGTGTCACTCATTGACACAACATCACCGAACTATTCAAGATTGTTCGGTCCAACAACTACAGAAAGAAGGTTACGCATGGAACGTAAACTATTTTTAATTGACGGTAACTCCATGCTGGCCAGTGCCTATTACGGTGCCGCCGCGAGCCGAACGAAAAAAGGACGCGAGGTATCTAAAAACGATCGGAGTGCCGTCATCGGAATGACTGGCCTCATCCGGACGATTCTACGCAGACATCGTCCATCCCATTTTGTCGTCGTGTGGGACGTCTCACGTGAAACATTATGGCGTCGAGAGCTATATCCAGGCTATAAACGCCGTCGTCGCCAAACCCCACCCGAGCTGAAGGCTCAAATGGAACTTATGCGCCAACTACTTGAAGAGAGCGGCATCCCGCAATATCAAGTCGAAGGGTATGAAGGTGAAGATTTGATCGCCCACATCGCTCGGAAGTTCAGCTGTAGCGCTCCTGTCGTCATCATGACGAAGGACAAAGACTTACTTCAGCTCGTGAGCCCACGTATCACCGTCTGGCTTCAGACACAAGAACTGCAACAAATGCAGGCACGTTGTGACATCAAAGACAACCGCCCGCTTCCACTTAAGCGACATCTCGAAATTCGCCCGGAAGAAATTGCAGCACTCTATGAAGGCTTGAAGCCAAAACAGCTCTCCGCCGTCAAAGCGTTGACCGGGGACCGTTCCGACGGGATTCCGCCTGTGGCCGGACTTGACGAGAGTCAGTCGGTACAATTGATCAAGCGATTCGGTTCGCTCGAAAAATTGTATACGGCGCTCAGCGTCAAAGGCGACAAGCGACAACAAATCAATGAAACGATCGCGGCACTGACGTCAGAGGAAGTGCCCCGTAACTTGAGACGCACCCGCAAGAAAGCCGAGCGCAACATGGAGCTCGTCCGTCTCGATGTCACGGTGCCAGAACTTGAACATTTGAAACTCGCTCACCTTGAGCTCAGCATCAATTCAAAACGTGTCGAACAAGCGTATCAAAAACGCGGCATTCGTCTCTCGTTTGATTCAAGTCAAAAGAAAATTTCAGCACGCTAAAAAAGCGCGGACATTAGTCCACGCTTTTTATGTTGACCGTGATACCGTCGTCATCGGTGAGCGACCAGTCTGCTGTCGTCCCGCCGAGTTCGCGGTTCGTCGCCGCATCGACCAATAGCGTCCACGCCTCAAGACCGGCCTCTTCCCCCATCGGCGCGCTCGGCCGCGCCCAAACGTTCGTCCCGATATGGTGATGGTACCCGTCGGCGGCTAAAAACAATGCGCCCGGGTACGAATCGGTCGTCACGGTGAAGCCGAGACGATTTTGATAGAATAACTTCGCCGCTTCAAGGGAACGTACTTTGAAGTGGACGTGTCCCATCGTCGTCCCGGATGGTAACCCTGTGAACGGTCGGTCGGACGCAGCCTCGAGCATCGATTCGTACTCAACCGGGTCCGTCGACATCTTCACATGTCCGTTCGCCTCATACTCCCATTGTTCGCGGGGGCGATCGGCATATAGTTCAATGCCATTGCCTTCCGGATCGCTCAAGTAGAACGCCTCGCTGACCAAATGATCGCCTTGTCCGACTTCGATCCGTTGTTCAATCAAATGGCGGAGAATGCGCCCGAGCTCGATACGATCCGGGAGCAAGATTGCCATGTGGAACAAACCGGCTGTCCGCGGATTCGGACGAACACCTTTCACTTCATGCAAGATGACGAGCGGTGTCGTCTCCGTGCCGAGCGTAACGTACCCGTCTCTCGTGTCGAGAACGTCCATCCCGATGATTTCTTTATAAAAAGCTTGCATCGTGTTCAAGTCGCTGACGCGCAACGTGACGGCGCCGAGTTGTATATTTGTTAACTTCATGTTTTCTCACCTCTACCTTCAGTATATCCGCTAAGTGAAATCAACAGAAGACGGCACAAAAAGGTGGTATAGTTACCTAAAAGAAACCATAAAGGAGAGAACGGTGTGACGATAATATCAAGCTGCGAAGTGGATACGGCGCTCGAACTGATTACCGGTAAATGGAAGCCATCGATTTTACTCGCACTCATCAACGGAAATACGCTCCGGTTCAGCGAGCTGAAACGTTCGCTGCCGAACATTAGTCAAAAGATTTTGACAGCCCAACTTCGTGACTTAGAAGAGCAAGATATCATCATTCGGACCGTCTATCCGGAAGTTCCGCCTCGCGTCGATTATCGGTTGAGCGAATACGGACAGACGCTGATCCCGGTCCTTGAGACGATGAACGCGTGGGGCATCCGCCATGCAGAACACATGCGTCAAAAGTAACTTGTCCACATGTGGATAACCCAATTCCACACTTAACCCCACTACTTATCCACAGGAGGCCTTTATGATTCGTTATCCCCAGCTGACCGGCAGAACGGTCGGCGTCACGGCGCCGTCGTCCGGCATCCCGACCGAGCTCCATCATTTACTCCATGAAGCGGAGAAGACGTTCGCGAGTCGTGGTTTCACGTTACGTTTTCAGCCGTCGAGCTGGACGCAGTCAAACGCCAAGTCGGCGCCTGCTGAAGTCCGCGCCCATGAGTTGACGGCGCTGTTTCAAGACGAAGCAATCGATTTGATCATCCCGCCGTGGGGCGGGACGCTGTTGATTGAAATTTTAGACCGCATCGCGTGGGACGAGCTGCCGGCGAAATGGATGCTCGGTTATTCCGACGTCAGCTTATTTCTATTCGTTTATACGTTAAAGACCGGCATCGCCTCAGCGCACGGGACGAACCTCGTCGATCTTCGCGGCGAGGAGTGGGACGAGACGAGTTCACGCTGGCTCGACGTCGTCTCGGCAAAAGAAGGCGAGACCGTCATTCAACGCTCCTCTGAGCACTATCAAAAAGAGTGGCAACACGGGAATCCGACTCCGCACATCTACCATTTGACCGAGACGACCGAATGGAAGTCAATTGGCGGCAACGAAGCGACAGGACGATTGCTCGGCGGCTGTATCGATGTCTTGTTGCATATGATCGGGACGCCTTATGGTGACATCGCTTCGTTTCAACGGGAGCGCTTGAACGGGGAGCCAATCCTTTGGTACTTCGAGAACGCCGAGCTCGACGTCCCCGCACTCAAACGGACCCTGCTTCAAATGAAGTGGGCCGGTTGGTTCGATCACGCGAGCGGTATTTTGTTCGGGCGAAGCGAAGCGCAGCAACCGGTCCAAGGGTATACGGCCGAAGAGGTTTACGCTGAACTTCAAGACATGCTCAATGTGCCGATCATCTATGACATCGACTGCGGCCATGTGCCGCCCCAACTGACGCTCATCAACGGTGCCCACGCCTCGATTCAAGTCGAGGATGGGAAAGGAACACTCATTCAAACGTTCAAGGGCTGAGCAATCAGCCCTTGATTTTTTGTAAGAGACCCGTCAAATGTGTCCGATAAAATCCTTGGGGGAACTTTTCGACAGCTTCCTGGATGGAAGGTACCAAATCGATCCCGCATCCATAGCTCGCTCCAATCAACACCCCTTCAAAGTAGACGGCTTGATCAATCAAGCTGTGCGACTTCCAACCATCCATGCCGTTCCATAAAGAATTGAATGCAGCATTTCCAGATTCTTTATTTCCTTTCATCGCATGATAAACACCTTTGGACATCTCAATCGCAGCGACAAACGTATAGTCATCGGCTAACAACTGTTCCATCTCCTGGATGTGATGCCCGAGTTGTTCGACACGTCGATAATGAATCGCGTACAGCGCTTCCGACAATGCCAGGCGTACTTTCGCCACGTGATCATCCGTGAACTGAATATACTGTCTCGCTTTTAAAAACGCCTCGTTGATCCGTTGTTCGTCCTTCAGATACAACGAACACAGCGCAATCGTTCGATGGACATCGTCAGCTCGATAATACGTCCGTGTTTGGTGCATATGTCTCAAGGCGCCGTCCAAATGTCGGATAGCACCCTGAAGATTCCCCTCATACGTCAGTTCCTTCATGACGAGTAGCATGCTATATTCCGTCCGTGTCCTTGACGACATATTACGAATGTCCATGAGCTCCATTTGTTCAATTTGCGCGCTCGCTTCGTCAAACTGATTCCATAGGATATAGTAATAAGCCTTTCCAATAAGCGCCATCACCAGCTCATTCTTTTCACCTAGCCGTTCAAATATCGAAATGGCCTGGTCGTAGTAGGACAGTAGCTTATCACGATTCGAATCGTGCTCCATGTTGTCGCCCATGATCACGAACGCTTTTCCTTGCCAAACCGAGTTCATTTCTATCGAGAGATAAGGTTCTAACGCCTCATTTGTCGCTTCTTCCGACCAAGGAGTGAGACTTAATTGCGCATACTCGATCTCTTCCACAAGTCGTTGCAACTCTTCTTCTTTTGGATCAACGAGCAGCGACTGCACCGGCACGTCTAGTCGTTTCGCGATCTCGCGCAGGCTGCGCATCGACGCCTCCGCCTTGCCATTCTCAATCATGCTGAGCATCGATTTCGTGATAATCCCTTCAGCGAGTTGGCTTTGGGTCAGTTTTTTATCTTTTCGTAACGCTTTAATCTGTTGTCCAATCATAGAGCACCTCTCGAAAGTTAAATTTAATTGAACTTTTTTATATACAAACAGGGTTCTGTCGTTTACTATAAAGTTAAATCAGGTTGAACTTAATAGTAAAGGAGAATCTGTATGACAACCACATCATCAAATTTGTACGTCTTGTTGCTCGGAAAGTTCATGTCACTGTTCGCCTCAAGCTTGTTCACGTTCGTCGCTGGATTGACAGTGCTCACGACGTCAGGGTCGGGGCTTCAGTTCGCCCTCGTCTTACTAGCAGGAACGTTGCCCCGTGTGTTGCTTTCTCCGTTTGCCGGCGCGTATGCCGACAAATTGAACCGCAAGCGCGTCATCATCACGATGGAATCACTCAACGCCCTCTTGTTTTTCTTGGCCGGGCTCGCAAGTCTCGTCTGGACGTTCGGCGTCCCTGCTTTCTTGATTATCACATGTCTGCTCTCCGTCGTCTCGACTTTCTTATCGGTCACGCTGACCAGTTCAATTCCACTCTTGTTTGACGAGAGCGGACTCCAACGCGCCAACTCGCTCATCCAAAGCATCATCTCCGTCTCGAGCATCGGTACACCACTGTTGGCCGGAGCACTGTTCACGTTGCTACCCGTCTCCACGTTCTTGTTCAGCTCTTCCTTCTTGTTCATCGTTGCCGCCTTGTTTGCCTCCCGCCTCACATTCCGAGCGTACGAACATGTTCCTACCGATCAATCGACGTGGGACGACGTCCGTTCCGGCTTTCGCTACTTGAAACGACAACGGGTCCTGTGGACGTTGACCGTTCTCGCGGCGTTTCTCAACTTCTTCTTCGTCGCTTCAGAGGTACTATTTCCGATTGCCGCATTACAGGAAATCGGCGTCAGCCCCCTCCAGTTCGGCTTTTTGGAAAGCATGTTCGCCGTCGGCTTTTTAGTCGCCTCGCTCGCCCACGCGTTACCGCTCTTTAAAATCAAATATCGTTTAGCGACAACTCGGACGGCGCTCATGATCATCAGTTGCCTATTCATCGCGCCGGCGGTCCCGCTTTATTACAACTTCTCGGTCACGCCGGCCATCGTCTTCCTGACAGGGTTCGCCTTACTGAGTGGATTTTTCATCATCCGCGTTAATATTCCGATTCAATTGTTCTTACAAACGAATACGGAGCCGAGTTATCTCGGCCGGGTCATGGGCGTCCTCGAATCACTCGCCATGGGCATCACGCCGCTAGGATTTGTATTATTCGGGGCACTCAGTGAGTGGGTATCGACTGCGCTCCTATATGCGATTTGTATGGTCTGTCTGCTGTCGCTTACGTTGTTCGCGATGCACCGGATCCGGCACGACATCGCTGCTGAAAAGGCGGTCGTCCTCGGCGAATCTGAAAGTGCCTCGGCCCATCAGTGAACGCAAAAAGACATCGAACGTGTTCAGGAGGGCACTGAAAAACTTCAAATGTTTTTGAACAGAGGAGCGTCGTCCCGGAAGGGATGGCGCTCCTCTGTTTTCATTGCCCTTCAGCCGCCCTGTCCGGCACGCCGCTTTCCTGGGGGCGGGCGCCGAGCCGCATCGCG
>WPCK01073948.1_pt1 | contig 29139 bp, 34 predicted proteins | sample 5399851 | NCBI WGS metagenome assembly WPCK01 (sample SAMN12869471, study PRJNA574797) | sludge metagenome | isolation source: wastewater treatment of pH11 | place: China:Beijing | collected 2019-05-20 | reverse complement strand
TCGAACGGGACGAGGTCGTGAATGAGCCGCAGCTCGTCATCGGCCGGAATCAACAGATCATAGAGGGCCGTATACGGGCTCGGCGGCATATTCGGCAGGTCAGGCATCATCGGTATCGCCTCCAGATTGATTGTTTTAGCCAGTATATTCCGAAATGACGCACACGTACAGCGCCGCCCGAGGGCACGCCGACTCCCGGGGAATCAGCGGGCAAGGCGAGACCCAGCAGCGACATTGTCGCGATGCGGCTCGACGCCCGCCCCAGGAAAGCGGCGTGCCGGACAGGGCGGCTGAAGGGCGATGAAAACAGAGGAGCGCCATCCCTTTCGGGACGGCGCTCCTCTGTTCAAAAGCATTTAAAGTTTTTCAGTGCCCTCTCTGCCGAGTGGGCTTTTGTCATGTTCATCGTGTCCATTCAAAATACTTGCGTGCTAGTTCTGTGAGCGGGCTGTTGAACAGACGTTTGCGCCAGTAAAGGTCGGCCGCTTTTTTGACGGCTTCACTTCGAGACGGGTACGGGTAGATCATGCGCGATAACTTCCCAATCTTATCGCCGCGTTGCATCGCGTAGACGACGATTTGCATCCAATCGCCCGCCGTCATCCCGACCGCATGTCCCCCGATGATTTTGCCGTTCTTCCGTGTGATGATTTTGACGAAACCGGTCTCTTGGCGGTCAGCGACAAACCGGTCGACTTCCGACAGCTTCGCTTCAAAGATGTCGACGTCTTCACCGTACTGCTTCCGCGCCTCGGCCTCGGTCAAGCCGACATGAAACACTTCCGGGTCCGTGAAAGTGATCCATGGCATCTTCTTATAATCAACTTTGTTCCACAGGCCGAACAAGGCGTTCGCGACGACCGCTTTGCCTTCTTCACCGGCCGCATGCGTGAACGGGAGCGTGTTGATCGTATCCCCGATCGCAAAGATGTGGGGTTGTGACGTCCGGTACGTCGAAGAGACGTCGACATAGCCATCTTTGACGTGGACGTGGGCCCGATCAAGTCGAAGCGCATCGATACGCGGTTTTCTTCCCGTTGCCATGAGCAGTTTATCCGCCTCGTAGTGGACGGTCTCCCCATCGATTTCAGCGTCGACGCGGATTTTCCCGTTTACCTCTGAAACTTGTTTGACGTCCACCCCAATTTTCAGGCGCATCGCCATCTCGAGTTGCGTGCGTAAAAGCGTCTGCACCGACTCGTCTTCTTTCGGCAAGAACGTATCGAGCGCCTCGAGTACCGTTACTTGGCTGCCGAGACGTGCGAACGATTGGGCGAGTTCGAGACCAATCGTGCCGGCGCCGATGACGATGATACTTTCCGGTAGCGTCTCCTCATGGAAGACGTTTTCGTTCGTTAAATACGATACCGTGTCGAGCCCGTCAATCGGCGGGACCGTCGGTTTTGAACCTGTCGCGATGACGAACTTCTTCCCGATCAAGAGATCGTTCCCGACTTTTAATTCGTAAGGGCTTTGAAACGATGCTTCCCCGATATAGACGTCGACGCCTAATTTTGTGAAGCGCTCCGTACCGTCGTGCTCTTGGATGATCTCGCGGGCCCGGTCGATCCGTGCTTTCGTTGTCTGATAATGCTCGCGCCCGTCAAACTCGGTGCCGAGTACACGAGCGGCCTGCATCATCGAGCTCGCTTCTTTTGAAGCGGCGATGAGCGCCTTGGACGGGATACATCCGACGTGAAGGCAATCCCCGCCGAGATGCTTTTTCTTCTCGACGAGTGCGACTTTCGCGCCAAGGTTGGCGGCTCCGGCCGCGACCGTCATGCCGGCCGCGCCTCCCCCGATGACAATCAACTGATAATCCTTCATTTCATCAACCTCCGATATCGTTCACTCACATCTTCCATCCGTCTCCGGTTCACACCAAAATCGGAATGTCCGAGTCGTGCGGCCGAACGAAACTCAATTTGTCTTGTCTCATCGTCAAATAAAAATTCGACGTCGTCTTTAAAACGCATCACTCTCGTCGAGACGACATAACGAAGCATGTCGCTCGTTTCCTCGACAAGTTCGGTCCGAGGCATCTGACCCATGACCATTTTCATCGTCTCGATCGTATGGGCACGGTCGTGTCCATACGGGAGCGGATCCATCTTGAGCGCCGTGATCGACGTTTGAGTCGATACAGCGTTCGGTGTTCCTTTGATCGGTTTCAATGATTTCGTCGCCACGCAAAAAAACCTCCCTTATTCTACATACAATTACATGTATCCTGAATCAAGGAGGTTTAACCCTCTTAATGTAATTCGCTCGGGTCGAGCGGCAGAAGAACGGTCACCGTCGTCCCTTGGCCGACTTCACTTTCAATGACGAGCTTCCCTTCATGCGCTTCAATCAATTCCTTGGCGATGGCGAGCCCTAATCCACTGCTCCCTTTCGTCACTTGCGCCTGGTAGAACATCTCGGTGATGCGCTGTAAATGTTCCTTCGAGATACCAGGCCCCTCGTCGATAATCGAGATGAAGGCGACACGTTCCGACTGGACGAATCGAACCGTCAACGTTCCCCCATCTGGAGAAAATCGAATCGCATTCTCAAGCAAGTTCAGAAAAACTTGCTTCAAACGGTTCTCATCGAACAGTCCGATTGATTTTTGGGGATAGCGTTCGACCAACGTGATCTGTTTATCTTCGAGCGACTGCTTCAATTGCACTGATACTTTTCGCAGCAATGAGACGAGATCGAGCTCTTGGCGGTATAACACAAGCCGGCTCTCCTCGATTTTTGTATAATCGAGAAGCTGTTCGACGAGGCCGATCATCCGCTCGGTCTCGGAATGGATGATCCCGAGGCCAAGCTCAGTCTCTTCTGACAATTTCTCATTCCCGCCTCGAATCGTCTCGGTCCATCCTTTAATGGATGTCAACGGTGTTCTAAGCTCATGTGACACGTTCGATAAAAATTCGTTCCGTGTCGATTGATGCTGTTGGACTTTCGCCCCTAAATACGTCAGCGTCCGGGCGAGCGCGCCGAGTTCATGTTTTTCATTCGAATACACTTCCACGTCGAAGTCTCCTTGCGCCATCTCATCTGCCGTCTCGATGATGTCACGAATCGGACGGACGAAACGGTCGGCGATGCGGATGACCGCATAGAGCGCAAGCAACCAGATGAGGACACCAATCAAGATGACCGCCATCCATATTTCCCGGATGAGTGTATCCAAGTCTTCTAACGGCCGAGTGAAACTGATGGCAAGTTCGCTCGTCTCACCGGTCATGATCGGACTCGTCACGGACAGGAAGTGTTCATCCTTGACGTCATAGTCTTGGACGACGGACTCCCCTCTTGCAAGTTGCTCGAGTTGCCGTTCACTGAACAGCGCCTGATGGTCGCGTTGCCCGGTCGTCTTCACAATCTCACCGAAACGATTGACGATCGTCAAATCCGTTCCCGGGTAGCCGAACGTCCGCACGAGAACAGAGAACGCGCTCGGGGTCTCGAATCCGACTTGCGCCTGCGGATACAAGTACGCACTCGTCGTCGCATGGCTGAGAAGTGCTTCAGATTCATATTCATAGTAATAGCGATACGTCCCGTAAGATAGTACGCTCACGAGTAGAATCAAAACGAGCGTCATAACAATCATGATGCGGATGACGAGCTGTTGCTTCATCCGTCATGTCTCCGCCACTTATACCCATGTCCCCACAGCGTCTCAATGAACGCCGGATGGCTCGGGTCGTCTTCAATCTTTTGTCGCAACCGCCGTATGTTGACGTCGACCGTCTTCCGGTCGCCGAAGTAATTGACGCCCCACACCGCGTCTAATAAAGCGTCGCGCGACAAGACGACTTCCTCGTTTTGGACGAGATGGCAAATCAAGTCGTACTCGGTCGGTGTCAAATCGATCGGTTGGCCATATTTCGTTACTTGCTTCGCTGCCAAGTCAATGGCGAACGGTCCCGATTTCAAGCGTTTCTTCTCTTTGCGCTTCACTTTTTCAACACGACGGAGCAGCGCTTGAATCCGAGCGACAAGTTCACCCGGGCTGAACGGCTTGGCAATATAATCGTCTGCCCCTCTCCCGAGTCCTTCAATTTTATCTTCTTCAAGTGTCCGAGCCGTCAACATGATAATGCCGACATTCTCATCTAAATCGCGGATGGCCGCACATGCCTCAAACCCATCCATCTCCGGCATCATGACGTCGAGCAAGACGACATCGAACGGTTGACGGTCAAACGCCGTGACGGCTTCGCGCCCATTCGACGCCTCAAAGACATCAAACCCGGCGCGCTTTAAATTTACGATGATGAAGCTGCGAATCGCATGCTCATCTTCGGCTACTAATATCCGATTCATGTTTCCACCTCTTCTGGAGTTCACTTCTCTACATTATAGTTACGTTTTTGCGACAAGGTTGTCAATTGACCTCAAATCGTATTAGGATGGAGTCATTAGATTCCGAAGGAGGACTCATTCCGATTATGAGTTATAAAATGATTGTTTTAGATATGGACGATACGTTGTTGACGAGTGACCATACGATTTCCCCGAAGACGAAGGCTGCGCTTCTTGACGCCCAAGAGCGCGGGCATAAAGTCGTCCTCGCGAGCGGTCGCCCGACATATGCGATGTGGGAAACTGCCCGTGAACTCGAGCTCGCCAAGTACGGAAGCTTCATCTTATCATTTAACGGTGCTTCCATTATCGATTGTGAGACAGATGAAGAAATCTTCTCGAGCACACTGACGCCCGAGACGGTCGCATACCTCCATGATATCAGTGTCCGGGAGGAAATCGCGATTCATACGTACATCGGTAACGAAATCGTAACCGATCAGCCGAACCCATATACCGATATCGAAGGCGAATTGACAGGCATGCCGGTCGTCCATGTCAATGACTTCAAAGAGACGGTGACGAGTCCGGTCGTCAAATGCCTCATGCTCGCTGACGGGGATACGCTTGCCCCGATCGAGACGAAATTGCAAGTCGAGCTTGAAGGCGAGCTCGCCGTCGCCCGTTCGAAGCCGTTCTTCCTCGAGTTCACCGAGGCCGGTGTGACGAAAGGGACGAGCCTTGCGTTCTTGGCCAAGCACGTCGGTATCGAGCAAGCACATGTCATCGCCTGCGGCGACGGCAACAACGACTTGACGATGATTGAATGGGCGGGCCTCGGTGTCGCGATGGGGAACGCCAATACGACCGTCAAAGGAAAGGCCGACTTCATCACGAAATCAAACGACGAAGACGGCATCGCCCACGTCATCGAGACGTTCATGAGTGGTGTGCTCGTCGATCAATAAACATGGAAAGACGCTTTATCAGAGGAGGAATTATGATGAATAAAGGATTGAAACGAGCGGGACTCGGACTCGTCGGGACGGCCGTCGCCGGAGCCGCATACGTATTCTTGTCCCCGAAACCGACGTCCCGCCTCGTCAAAACCTCATTCTCCGGCGGGAATGAAGTCGCCATTAAAGGGTTTGACGAAGTCGTTCAAAAGACGTCGGTCCGTAAAGATATCGACTATCATTCTGCCTATGACAACGGCACGTTTGACTTGATTCGCTACGAAGGAGACAATCAAGTGCCAACCATCTTTTGGGTGCACGGCGGCTCGTTCGTCGGTGGAGACAAAGCAGACGTGTTCAAATATGCCACATCGATCGCGAGCAACGGCTACAACGTCGTCAGCATCAACTACGCGCTCGCGCCGGACGTGACGTATCCCGTCCCGCTCCAACAAATCGAAGAGGCGTACGCGTATATCGTCGAGAACAACGACCGCTTCCAGCTCGACCTCGACCGCGTCTTCTTCGCCGGGGACTCGAACGGAGCCCAACTCGTCGCCCAATTCATTGGCATTCAACTGAACGAGAACTACGCCCCGTCAGCTGACGTGCATCAAGTCGTCCCGAAAGAGTCGATCCTCGGTGCGATTCTCTTCTCCGGCCCGTATGATTTGAAACGGACGATTGTCGAGTCTTCGAAAGCGGTCAACCGCTTCTTGTTCAAGCGCATCGGTTGGGCGTACTTCGGGACGTATAATTGGGAGAACCTCCCTGTCGTCTCCGAGGCGTCCCCGCTCGTCAATGTTCCGGCGACGTTCGTGCCGACATTCATTACGGATGGCAACACCGGCTCGTTCGAGACACAAGCGAAAGAATTCGCGACAATCTTGTCGGGTCGCACTGATGTGACGCGTGTCTTTTATGACCAAGCCGAACATGAGCTCGGCCACGGCTATCATTTCGAGATGGACAAGCCGGCCGCGAGCGCGACATACCGCCGACTCATTGCGTTTTTACGTGAGACGTCTGCCACTCGATCACTTTGAACCGAAAACACGACCACCCCTCAATCATGAAGGGGTGGTCGTGTTTTTTATGTCTCTCGTTCAGACGTTCAAAAGTCCGAACGCCCGTCCGATCAGTTCGTTCCGTGACGGGGATGTCGCACGTAACTGTTGGAGCCGTTCAATCAACGCCTGCTTCAACGTCTCGGATTCGACGAGTTCGAGACACTCGATTTGAAGCAACCAGGCGTCCGCGTGCTCTTCGAGGATCGTCGGGACGAGCTCATCGATGGAGGCTCCTTGTTCGCGCAAGTTACGGACACGGTTGAACATTGGGTCGTCATTCGTCCAAACGCGAGCGTCCCGCTCGACGACGACCGGTTTCTCGATGAGAACGAGCTCCTCGACATCGGTACCCGGGAAGACCGATGGGATCGAATCTTGACGGACTTCAAGTGTCGCCAGTTCGATCCGGCGCCCTTCCAGCTCAATGACGACATTTTCTAAACGCAACTCGTCTGCCGTCTCGTTGACGACCTGTCCATCGAGTCGAATCGCTGCCGTCGCCAACACGTCTTGAATCGGGCCGTCGAGAATGAGCAAACCGTGGTTCTCGAGGTTCGTTAATTGTCCGTTGTCGACTTTCACGCAGTCGTTCCATTGGACGAGCGCGCGTCCTCCGCTCCGGGTCAAATGACGGACGACGCCGACCCGGTCCGTCCCGTCCTCGAGACGGACGGTCGCCTGGCTGCCCGAGGCGAGCGCCTTCTCGATTGAGGCGACGCCGCCCTGATGCACGGCCATACGGCTCTCGAGCTCGTCAAGCGCCTCGGTCAAGGCATCAAAGTCCGGTATGACGAACAGTTCGCGTTGCATATTCGTCACGTCTTGCTTCGTCTCAAGCGCGTGCTCCAAGTTGAACGGGTGTTTCGTGACCGCGTCGGTCAAACAGTGCCGGCTCTCGCCGACTGATGACAACAGCCCGGCTCCGTAAATGAGCGGGTTGTCGACGTCACCGATGAGACCGAACTCGACCGTCCACCAAAAGATACGAGCCACTTGCTGCGCTTCCGAGAATCCGGTCACTTGCGCTTTCGCCGCATGGACGGCCGCTTCAGCCGCAGCGACCTCTTCGTCCGTCGAGTTGGCGTTCTCTTTCACGACGGTCAATCGCTTTAACGCCGCGAACGAGGCGTGTTCCTCACGGTTCATGAACGCTTTCGCCCCGAGCTGTCCGAACCGTTTGACGATGTTTGAGAAATCAGGGTCCATCAACATCGGCGCGTGACCGGCCGCTTCGTGGATGATGTCCGGTGCCGGGCTGTATAAGATGTTTTCGACTTTCCGGATGTCGGTCGCGACCGGGAGCATACCGTTCCCTTGGAAATCGAAGAAAGCAACGCCTGGAATCAGTCCATCGACGGCGACCGTCGACCAACCGGCCGAACGCATCTCTTCGGTCATCGCCTCGACGTTCGGCAAGCGCTCCGGGCCCATTCCTGTCTTCTTCAACCCTTCGATGTAAAACGGATGGGCCTTTCCTTCAAGCGTGTGCAAGTTGAGCCGTAAGACGAAGCGCCAGACGGCATGATCGGTCGGCGTGTACTCGTCGTAGAATTGCGGTGAGATATGTGGGGCCAAGTGGCGTGGGATGAGTTGTGTCAACATGTTAATTCCTCCTTTTGTGTTTGAAACGGCAAAAAGTCCCTATCGAATCACTCGATAGGGACGACTTTGGCCGCGGTACCACCCTGATTACTAGACAGACGCCTAGTCACTTCATTCCGATAACGGGGGACCGCTCAATCATTGAGAGCTCGCAAACTGTAATTCGATTCATCTTTTGGGCGTGTTCACAGCACCACACGCTCTCTGGGCCAGGGAAGATGTCTCTACTTCGGTTTGGTCATCACTTGTCACTGTTATGCAGTTATGCTTTTATGCACATTCGCTTTTAAGCATTAAAGCGTCTTGTTGCTAGTAACAATAACAGACCTTTTTTACGACGTCAACCAAAAAACAGTCCGCATGTGCGAACTGTTATAAACACCAATCGATTTCTTCGACGCCCCATTCACTGAGCTTCATATTCACTTGCGAGAATGGCTTTGAGCCGAAAAATCCCCTATGCGCCGAGAGCGGGCTCGGGTGGACCGATGTCAAGATAGTGTGGTGGTCACCGATGAGCCGTTGCTTCTTCTTCGCGTCGTTGCCCCATAAAATAAACACAATCGGCTCCTCACGTTTCCCTAGCTCCTCGATGACAGCGTCGGTGAACGTCTCCCACCCTTTCCCACGGTGTGAGGCGGCTTTTCCTGCTTCGACCGTCAGTGCCGTGTTGAGCAGCAGCACGCCTTGGCGGGCCCACTTCTCAAGATTGCCGCTCGTCGGCATGTCACAGCCGATATCGTCTTGTAACTCTTGAAAAATATTACGAAGCGACGGCGGGAAACGCACACCGTCTTGGACGGAAAAGCTGAGTCCATGCGCTTGATTCGGTCCATGATACGGGTCTTGTCCGAGAATGACACATTTGACGTCTTTCAATTTCGTATAGACGAACGCGTTCCAAATATCTTGTCGAGCCGGATATACGGTCGAGGTCGCGTACGCCTCATCGATAAACGTGGCCAACTCATTGAAGTACGGTCGTCCCATCTCGCTCTCGATCATATCGCTCCAATCGCCGAGCAAGCGGTCAGATAACTGTTCTCCCATTCCACTCTCCCCTTTCGGTCTTATCATACCCGAATCGATGACACACAAAAAGACGAGCCCATCAGGACCCGCCTTGATCGTTATACAGTTACCGCGCCTGCGACTTCTTTCGCGAGCGTTTCTGCTTTCGCTTTCGCGTCAGCGACGATTTCTTCAATCTTGTCAGGGAATTGGTTCATCCCTTCAACCGCAAGCGTCGTCACGTCTGTCACACCGACGAACGCGAGCGCTTGACGAAGGTAAGCGTCAGCAAAGTTGAGGTCTGTGCCTGTGTAGATGCCGCCTGTTCCTTGGATGTGGATCGCTTGTTTGTTCTCGAGAAGACCGACCGGCCCTTGCTCTGTGTAACGGAACGTCTTACCAGCAGTCAATACGCTGTCGAGGAACATTTTCATGCGCGCCGGGAAGAAGAAGTTCCACATCGGTGTCGCGAACACGTACACGTCCGCTGCCATGAACTTCTCGAGCATACCGTTCATCGTCGCAACTTTAGCCGCTTCGACGTCAGTAAGTGCTTCGCCTGAAGCGAATTTGCCCCATGCGCTAAGGACATCGCCATCGATTTCTTGGACATCGACGTCGTATAGCTCGATCGCTTCGATGTCGAGTGACGCGTTCTCTTCTTTGAGCGTCGTCATGAACGTCTCAGCAACTTGTTTGCTGTATGACAATTCAGTCGGTTTCGGGTTTGCAGATACGTAAAGTACTTTTTTCATGATGAGTTCCTCCATATATTAAAATCTCTATTTTTTATAACAACAGTTTGTACTATATCATCTGTATATCTCACCGTCAATTATTTCGAATTCAAGATATATGTTAAAAAAACACGACAGGCGTCATTTGCCTGCCGCGTTATAACCGACGCGTTTCAATAACTCGATGAGCGTCTCGGTCTCCGCTTCACTGAGCGGGCCGTAAATATCTTTAAAGATTTCAATGTGTTCCGGGTAGACGACGTCCATCAACTGTTTACCTGTTTCCGTCAACGAGGCGTACGTGACGCGTCGGTCTGACGGACAAGCGACACGCTCGATGAGCCCCCGTTTCTCGAGCTTATCGATTACGTACGTCACACTGCCGCTCGTAATCAAAATTTGATCTCCGATTTGTTGCAACGGGGTATCCCCTCGTTTGTACAACACGGATAAAACACCGAACTCTGTTGAATTCAATTGGTGGCGTCGAAGATCTTCTTTCACACGGTCACTGATCGCATCCATCGTCCGTGCCAAGACGACCCATGCCTTCAACTCAAGCGATTCAATCATGTCGGTCTCACCTCAATTCGTTCATCATTTACTTTTAGTATAGCAGGACATGAGCAGTATACGGGGGGAAAAACACTTCGTCAAGAAACTTCTTCATTGTCGCCCATCGACGAAACGTTTAGAATGGAATTATTGTGATTTTTAGAAAGGATGGACGGCATGCGTGAATATTACGAGATTTCATTGACGATCAAGCAACATTATTTGGATTCGGTCATCGAGTTGTTGAACCGGGAAGGGATTGCCCCTGATTATGCGCTAAGAAAAGAAGGCGCGGTCTTTTTGTTGTTCAATCACTTGCCTTGGTCAAACGTCACACGCGAACCGCACGCGGTTGAACGGTTTCTATTGACGCTTCCGCGGGAAGACTACTTGTTCGTCAAAACGAAGCGCAAGTCCCCCGTCCCTGACCATGAACCGGTCGCCTGCATGGGTGCGTTCGACTCGCCGTTTCATGAACATTTGAAAATCGAACTCGCCGTCGACGAGTCCGAAGCGAGCCACCTCGATATGTCGGCGTTCCGCCACTACTGAGCAACGGATGACCGTTGCTTTTTTTGATGACTAGCTTTCTTGATGGACGGGAATATAGCACAGTATCTAAACGTAAAAGGGGAATGTCTGAATGGAACCTGTCATGTTGATTGTCAATCCGTCATCAGGAAAAGAGTTAGGAAAAGAACATGCACCTCACGCTGAAGCGGTGCTGAAAGAACGATACGGCAACGTGGACGTTCGCTTCACCGAGAAAGCAGACGATGCGACCCACTTCGCCCGTGAGGCGGCACAGAAGCGTTATCGCGCCGTCATCGCCATGGGCGGGGACGGGACGCTAAACGAAACGGTCGCTGGACTCGCCGAAGCACCGTACCGGCCCGACTTCGGGATTATCCCGCTCGGCACAGTGAACGACTTGGCTCGCGCGCTCGGCGTGCCGAGCGATCCAGAAGAAGCGATTGACGCGCTCAAAACAGCAGAGCCGACACCGATGGATATCGGCAAATACGAGAACGGCTACTTCATGAACGTCATCGCCATCGGTTTAATTGCCGAAGCGGTCGATGAGGTGAGTGTCGAGGAGAAGACGAAATGGGGACCGTTCGCCTATCTCATTGAAGGAGTGAAGGCGTTCCGAGAGCATAGTCCTTACTCACTCTCTGTCCAGGCCGAAGAAGAGACGTTCGACGGGAACGCATACCTCGTCGTCATCGCGCTCACGAACTCGGTCGGCGGCTTCGAGAACTTTGAGCCCGACGCCGAGTTGAACGACGGATTGTTGCACGTCTATTTATTTGAAAGCCTCGGTTTCAAAGATGCGCTTCAACTCGCCCCGGCCCTGTTCACCGGTAAATTGAAGGAGACGGACAGCGTCACATCGTTCAAGACGAAACGTGTCCATGTCGACTCACCAGAGTCGCTTCCCGTCAACGCGGACGGTGACACAGGTGGGAAACTCCCGCTCACGTTCGAGGTGCTGCCGAGTCATTTGAACGTGTTGAAACCGTTGGCGTGACGACAGGAGTTTTTCGTTTAGTCTAGAATAGATAGTGCGAGAAAGGAGTGGATGGGATGACAATCTCGCTCGTTCCTTTGAAAGAATCGTCCGTTGACATCGTCGAGACGTTCAACCGCTGGAACAACGACCCTGCCATCGTTCATTTGATTCGCCCGGTCCGTTCGGAAGAAGAACTTACTGTCGAACAAAACTTGACGGTCGAATCGTTAGCAGAACGACTTCAGACGCACGACATCTTCTTGATTTACGCGGACGACCACCTCGTCGGAGAGGTGAACGTCATGTATGATGCGGCGCACTTGTATCGCCAAGAGCCAGGCAGCGCGTGGCTTGGACTCGTCATCGGTGAGACGGAAGGACGCGGAAGAGGCGTCGGCACGACAGCGTTGAACTTGCTTGAAGAACGGCTCCGGCAGCAAGGGACACCACGCATCGAATTAGGTGTTTTCGCTTTCAATGAAGCAGCGCACCGTCTATACGAGAAACTCGGCTATGAGGAAATTGCCCGTATCGAGGCGTTCACATACTGGAACGGACAATTTTGGGCAGACATCCGGATGGAAAAACGGTTGACATGAGAAAGACCTCCTTCACGTGAAGGAGGTCTTATCTCAGTTGTTCAAATTCTCGACTTCGACGACGCGGAACCCTTTTTGTTCAAGTTTTGCGACAATCTTGTCTTTTTTCGGTTCGTCACAGTCCGGCGGCAGCGTGATCAACACACGCCGCAACACTTTGCTCTTCGCATCGAGCGTCATAAGGCTTGCGATCGATGAGTAGCGGCTGACGATTTTCGTAATCTTTTCAAGCGCCCCCGCCTGTTCGCTCAAAGCGATCGTGACGACGTAACTTCCCGTGTCACGGCTCCACGCCTCTTCGAGCATACCGAGCATTTTACCGTGTGGCAAGATGCCGTAAAATTCATTGCTCTCATCTTTCAACACGGCGATGTATGGTAATTCTTTGATTGAGAAGAACACTTGGAAAAAACCGTCCGACTCGTGGACGTATTTTTGCGTGTTCTTAATGAGCGTCATGACGTTATCGTCTAAGCTCCCCTCGTTCATACCGTGACGATAAATGTGCATTTTATAAATGTTACCGCGGAAAAACGTTCCTGTCTCGTCGAGAACAGGGACGCAACGGTATCCTGTTTTCTCAAGCGTGTCGAGCGCTTCCCGTAACGTCGCTTTTTCACTGATGGTCACGACGTCTTTCTTCGGAATGCATAAGCTGTGCACTAACATGCGATTTTCCTCCTGCCCAATTGAAAGTGGTCTACACCCTATTCATTACTATTCCCCAAATATGATTGAAATCCTGCCAACTTATAATGAAAAGTTGATGCGGACCTTTCTTGGTCATGGGATTTGTCGTAACGCCAAAAAGTCGTTATAGTGAAACTATCCAAACAGACAAAGGGGATTGAACGACTATGACGATGAAAAAAGCATTAACGATTGCTGGATCGGATACGAGCGGCGGTGCTGGTATTCAAGCTGACTTGAAAACGATGGAAGAGCTCGGTGTGTACGGCATGACGGCCCTCACGGTCATCGTGGCGCAAGACCCGCACAACGCCTGGCACCATGAAGTGTTCCCAATCGATACGACGTTGATTGAGAAGCAAATCGACACCGTCCTCGCCGGAATCGGTGTCGACGCCGTCAAGACAGGCATGCTCCCGACGCCTGAAATCATCGAACTGGCAGCTCGTAAAATTAAAGAGTACGGCATCGAAAACGCCGTCGTCGACCCGGTCATGGCTTGTAAAGGCGCTGATGAGATTTTGAACCCGGACGTCGCCATCGCCATGCGCAAGCACCTCGTCCCAGTTGCCAAAATCATCACGCCGAACTTGTTCGAGGCGCGCATGCTCGCCGGTCTCGACAAGACACCTTCGACGATAGATGAGATCAAAGAAGCCGCCCGCTTGATCCACGAGCTCGGTGCAGACATCGTCATCGTCAAAGTCGGCGGCAAGCTCGGCTTCGATACGGCGTTCGATGTGCTCTATGATGGAAACGAATATCGTCTCCTCGAGAGCGAGAAAATCGAGCCAGCCTTCACACACGGTGGTGGCTGCACGTTCTCATCTGCGATCGCGGCGTCACTCGCGAACGGCCATTCGGTCGACGAGGCCATCGAGATCGGTAAAGCGTTCATCACGGAAGCGGTACGCCACTCGTTCCGACTCAATCAGTACGTCGGGCCGACGAACCATACGGGCTACCGTAAAAAGTTGGCAACACAATCATAAACGGATGACCCGAGGCGCACGCTTCGGGTCATCGTTTCCATTGGAGGAGAGAAGTGTGAACACGATTCAACCTGAAGTGATTCAAGCTTATTTAGACAAACACGTGACGACCCCGCTCTATGCACACGTCGAGACGACGAACGGGGCGTACGCCACCCATAACGATCCGGATTTCCATAACGCCGGCATGTTCATCCGAAATGTCGTCATCGAATATAGCATCGGACAAATCAAAGGACAAGGACCATATCGCGTCGGATTAAAACTCGATCACGGGTGGCTCTATGTCGAAGGATTGACCGACTTCGAACAGCACGGCGATCAGTTATTGCTCGCCGGGCACGACCGGCTCGGGCGTCTCGCCTGTGCGCTCCATCTAGACATAAAACCGCTCCCGCAAGGAGCCACGGAGGTGGAAAGCCAATGACTGGACCGTTGCTTGTCATTTTCCCGCATCCCGACGATGAAGCGTTCAGCTCCGCCGGAACGATCATCCAACATCAAAAGAACGGCTTCCCTGTCACGTACGTCTGCTTGACGCTCGGTGAAATGGGACGAAACATGGGATCTCCGATTTTCACGACACGTGAAGAACTGCCAAAAATTCGAAAGCATGAGCTCGAAGCCGCCTGTGCGATTATGGGTATCGATGATCTCCGCATGTGGGGCCTCCGGGACAAGACTGTCGAATTCGAAGACGAGGTCGAACTCGCCGATCGCTTCAGCAAGTTGATCGCGGAAGCGAGACCGGCCCGGGTCATCTCATTTTACCCAGGGTACGCCGTCCATCCAGACCACGAAGCAACCGCCCGTGCCGTCGTCCGTGCCCTTCAAGGCATTGATGCGTCTAAGCGTCCTGAGTTTTTAGGTGTCGCCTTTGATCACCGCACCGAGTCTGAGCTCGGCAAACCGCACGTCATCATCGAAGTCGGGGCCGAGAGTGTCACGAAGCGGGAAGCACTCCTTGCCCACCGTTCGCAGACAGAAGGACTACTACGCGCCATCGACAACGCAGAAAACGCCCACGTCATGGAGTTACTCCAACGTGAGCGCTTTTATCACTATCCGTTCTCATGATTCATATGCGAGACGCGACACGTACAGCAATGTCCCGACCGTCCCAAGACCGATCAACGTTCCTAATACGACAACGATATGTTCCATGTTCTCACCTCTACTTGGTTTTACGAACTAACTGAACAATAGGTTTCAACGGCGCGTGCATAAGCACGCGTTTTTTTTAGAAATACAACAAGTAAATGACAGCCGCCAACACGATCCGATAAATCGCGAACGGCGTCAGTTTCACTTTATTGATTAACTTCAAGAAAAATTGAATCGACAACAGCGCGAATAAGAACGCACTGACGAAGCCGACAAGGAATACCGGTAACGTCTCCATCGTGAAGTAGTTCCATTTGCTGTAAAGCGATAGCGCACTCGCCCCGAACATGATCGGCACGGCCATGATGAACGTGAAGTCCGCTGCTGCGCGGTGACTCATCCCGAGGAGGACGCCGCCTGAAATCGTCGAGCCCGACCGTGAAAAACCCGGCCAAAGTGAAAAGCATTGAATCAATCCGACACCGAGCGCTTGTTTATACGACATCTCATCGAGCGTCGCCGTCGTCTGACGCTTCACGCCCGACAAATCAGCCGCAATCATGAAGAAGGCGCCGATGACGAGCCCAATCAACACTGTCTTGATCGAAAAGAGATGCGCATCGATATAGTCTTCAAACAGTAGGCCGAGCACCGCGGCAGGCAACAGGCCAATCAAGATATGTAGCAGATTCAACTTGTCGGTCTGACCGCGTCGGAACGAGACCAGCTCCTTCGGATTCAACAACTGTTTAAACCGATTCCGAAACACGACGATGACCGCTAAAATCGAGCCCAGTTGAATCACAATCTTGAACGTATTCGCCACTTCCTGCCCTAAAAATGCGCTCGAATTGAGCCACAGGTCATCGACGACAATCATATGTCCCGTAGACGACACCGGTGCGAATTCGGTCAACCCTTCGACGACACCTAACAAAAAACCGATGAACAACTCATACCATGACATAATCTGTCTCCTGCTTCTGTATTGTGTCTAATCATACATCGGGATGAGTCGTCCCGCCCTCGGTCTTAAGACGTAAAAAAGAGGGCGTTACGCCCCCTTTCCCCTTGTTTTAAAAAAACAAGCGGTTCAATGTGCTGTTTGATTTATCGATGTTTCACTCATCTGGATGTTTGAAAAAGAGACAGGCAAGTCTTTCCTTATTTCTAATCCCATAAAAAAAGCCACGGAACGTGTCCGTGGCCGAGTAGTTATTTTAAAAGGTTGAGCATCTCACGATTAAACGCCGGGATGTCATCCGGTTGACGGCTCGTCACGAGCTGTTCTTGGCAGACGACGACTTCCTTGTCGGCGTACTTCGCACCGGCATACTCCATGTCGACTTTAATCGACTTGTAGCCCGTTGCGTCGCGTCCTTCAAGCGTCTTCGCCGTAATCAACAGTTGCGGTCCGTGACAGATCGCGAACACCGGTTTTTTCGCATCCATGAACGCCTTCGCGAACTGGACGAAACGGTCATCTTCACGAAGCAAGTCCGGTGAGAAACCGCCCGGTAAGAGTAAGGCATCGAAATCTTCCGGCGAGACGTCGTCGATCGCTTTGTCGATCGTCACTTTCGACTCGCCTTGTTTGCCTTCGACCGTGTTTCCTGCCGATTTTTCAATCGTGACGACTTCGTGGCCCGCTTCCACCAATGCGTCGCGTGGCGCTGTGAACTCTACATCTTCAAACATATCTGTAATGAGCGTTGCTACTTTTGCCATATTGAAACACTCCTTCAATTTGTTTTTTCACACATAGGGAGTGTTCCACTCGACGTTCACCGTTAAACCTTCAGCGATACTTTGAGACGTACGGGTTCGTCCGTTCAAAGAAACGATACGGGTAATCCCGCGCCTCCCCGGTATTCGGGATACCGACGCGAGGTCCGGCCTCGACATCGGTGATTGGTTCGCCTTCCACGATAAAGAGCGGCTCGTGCTGGAGCGAATGTCCGTATAAGTCCATCGTGATGCCGAGCGCTTTCGTCAACTTACCTGGCCCGTTCGTCTGGTCGACAGGTCTCAAGCCGGGACGGTGCTGGTCAATCAGCGCCTGCCCTTGAACCGGTTCGACCGCGCGAATCAATACGGCCTCCGGTGTCCCGACTGGTCCGCTGACGACGTTCAAGAGCGTATGCGTGTGCATTTGATACGTGTAGACGTGACCCGGCAGGCCGAACATCACCTCGGTCCGATTCGTCCGTCTGCCGCCGAAGCTGTGCGCCGCCCGGTCGATGGCACCGAGATACGCCTCGGTCTCGACAATCTTGGCGATGATTTCGCCTGTCGCATGCTGATGGACGAGATAGTGCCCGAGTAGCGAACGGGCGAGTTCCAGTGTCGGCTGTTCATAAAAATCTTTAGGCAGTCGTTTCATCGTCATCCCTCCTCGGTCTCATTTTCTCAAATGAGGACGAGGTGCACAAAGAAGATGCACTGTTTCACAAACTGGTCGAGATGAATGACGGGGAGAGTCTAGACCTTCATTTTTTTACGAAGGACTCGCTCCCACTTCAGATTGAAAAAAGGGCGAACGCGCTCCTCGAACAGTTCGGACATACGTTGTGGGAACTTGAGAGCTCTTATAAGCCAATTGGCTAAACGACACGATAAACGGAAAACGATCCAGGACCTCGATTGGTCCTGGATCGTTTTGTGTGCTTACGATGCGAGCTTCATCGCATCACGTTGCTTTCCCAACTTCACGTAGCCGAGAATGACCGAGAAGATTGGACTGAGCCAGAGGAAGAACGCGAACGGTGCGTATTCGAGCACCGGTACACCGAGTGTCGCGGCGAAGAACGCGCCCGACACACCCCATGGGATGAGCGGGTTGATGACCGTTCCGCCGTCTTCAAGCGCACGTGACAAGTAACGCGGATCGATGCCACGGTCGACGAACCCTTGTTTGAACGCTTGCCCTGGTAGCAAGATCGACAAGTACTGTTCTCCGGCGAGCAAGTTGACGCCGATCGAGCTCAAGACGACCGACAACACCGAGCTGCCTGGTGACTTCAAACGGCGAAGCAACGCATCGACGATCGCTTGGAACACACCGAGCTCTCGGAGCAGACCGCCGAACGCGAGTGCGATCAAGACGAGACTGACCGACCAGAGCATCGACTCGAGACCACCGCGGTCGAGCACGGCCGCGATCGTTTCGTTTTCAACACCTGACTGGAAGCCGCCTTGCATGACGCCGAACCAGTTCGAGATGTTCCAGTTGCCTTGCACGAACCCAGCCGTCAACACACCGGCAAACATCCCGACGAGCATCGTCGGCAACACCGGCATGCGGCGGAACGCAAGCACGGCGACGAGAAGTGGCGCGAGAAGCGTCACCCATGACAAATTGAACCGGCCTGCGAGCGCTGCTTGCGCTTCGGCAATTTGAGCCGTGTCGGCCGCTTGACCGCTCCGTCCGAGAATTGTGAACAAGACGAGCGTGATTAAAAAGGCTGGTACCGTCGTCCCCATCATGAAACGAATATGGTCGAACAGTTTGACACCGGCGACGGCCGGGGCGAAGTTCGTCGTATCCGAGAGCGGACTCATCTTGTCTCCAAAAAGTGCCCCAGAGACGATGGCTCCGGCGGCGAACGCCGGTGAGATGCCAAGTGCCATCCCGATTCCGAACAAGGCGACCCCGACGGTACCGACCGTCGTGAACGCGCTTCCTGTGAACGTCGAGACGATCATCGTGATGAGCAAGACACTCGGCAAGAACCACTGTGCTGAAATTGTATCTAAACCGATGGAGAGAATCGTCGCCACCGTGCCGGACATCTGCCATACGCCAATCAGCATTCCAATCAATAATAAGATCATAACCGGCATGATGGCTTCGCGAATCCCGTTAATCATCGCCGTCTCGATTGTCTTGAAGTCACGCGTGCGATAGTATGCGTACACCCCTACTAGTACCATTGTGCCAAAGATCGCCATATGTGGCGTCGCTTTGGCCAAAAACATCAGTGCGAGCAAGGAAATCCCGCTCAACAGCACGACGAATACAGCCTCTTTTCCTTTCATCTGCATCGACGTCCCCTCCTTTCAGTTCCATCTTTTTATTTTGCCTAACCGCTTAAACGCTTTTATGCACGAAAGCGTGTCAGTGATGTTCTTTACTATACCTGCTTCTCTTTACCCTGTCAAACAACTTTTTATGGTAAAGTAAACGCTCGAGGGTGACCTCCGGAGTTCGTAACCTCCTCCGACATCAAAACTAGCGAAAAAGGAAGTGTGCATCATGCAACACGAAAAAGCATTGGTCGTCTTCAGTGGCGGTCAAGATTCAACCACTTGCCTATTCTGGGCAAAACAACAATTCTCTCACGTGGAAGCCGTGACGTTCGCCTACGGGCAACGACACGATGCGGAAATCGAGGTCGCAAAAGAGATTGCGGCCGAACTCGATGTCCCGCACCACATCCTCGACTTGTCCCTACTCGGGCAACTCACCTCAAACGCGTTGACGAGACACGACCTCGACATCGACAATGCCGACGTTCCAAACACGTTCGTCGATGGACGCAACCATCTTTTCTTGTCGTTCGCAGCCGTCATGGCGAAACAGCTCGGCATGCACCACATCGTGACCGGTGTGTGTGAGACCGACTTTTCAGGCTACCCGGACTGCCGCGACCAATTTATCAAATCACTCAACGTGACACTCAACTTAGCGATGGACTATCCGTTCGTCATCGACACGCCGCTCATGTGGCTCGATAAGAAACAGACGTGGGAACTCGCCGACCGTCTCGGTGCGTTCGACTACGTCAAAGAGCGGACGCTCACTTGTTACAACGGCATCCTCGGCTCAGGCTGTGGGGAGTGCCCGGCGTGTGTCCTTCGTCAAAACGGCCTTGAGGCATATGAGGGGGTGCGTGTATGAAGAACGCCCCGTTCCTCGCCCCGACGAGCGTCGAAGCCAAACAAGACGGCTCGCTCATCTACTGTAAACATCGCGTCCAAATCGTCAAAGAAGTGACGTTTGACGCCGCCCACCACTTGTTCGATTACGACGGCAAGTGCCGTGCGCTCCATGGCCATACGTATAAACTGCAAATGGGCATTAGCGGCTTTTTAGACAACCGCGGGATGACGCTCGACTTCGGTGACTTGAAAGCCATCTTCAAAGAAGAGCTCGAACCGTATCTCGACCATCGCTATTTGAACGAATCGTTGCCCTATATGAATACGACTGCTGAAAACATGTGCTATTGGATTTTCGAGCAACTCGCCAAACACTTGCCTGACGAGCGCGACGTCCGTGTCGAATTCGTCAAATTGTACGAGACGCCGACCTCATACGCCGAGTTCCGCCGTGAATGGTTGGTGGACTGATGAAAATTCCTGTCCTCGAAGTATTCGGCCCGACGTTTCAAGGGGAAGGCCGCGCCATCGGACAGAAGACGATGTTCGTCCGGACCGCCGGTTGCGATTATCGCTGTTCTTGGTGCGACTCCGCCTTTACATGGGACGGCTCGGAGAAACCGGACATGCTGTCGGCCGATGCCATCATCGAACGGCTCGACGCGCTCGGCACGTACGACTACGTCACGATCTCTGGCGGCAACCCGCTCCTCATCGCCGGCATGAAAGATTTAGTGGATAAGCTGAAGGCACGCGGCGTCAAGCTCGCCGTCGAGACGCAAGGGAGCCGCTATCAAGACTGGCTCACGCAAATCGACGACGTGACACTCAGCCCGAAACCGCCGTCGTCCGGCATGTCGACCGATTGGGAGAAACTCGACGCGATCGTCGAACGACTCCGCCCGGAACAGACGACGTTCAAAGTCGCCGTTTTCGATGAAGTCGATCTCGCTTACGCGAAACAAGTCCAGACGCGCTATACGCCGGACGTCATGTATTTGTCAGCAGGTAACCCAGAGCCTGGTGCGGACGGTGACATCACCGACGCCCAGCTCCGTCGCTTAAAACAATTATGGGAAGACGTCGCGCGCGACCCGTCGTGGCAAAGCGTCCGTGTCTTGCCACAGTTACACACATTACTGTACGCCAACGAACGTGGCGTCTAAGGAGAATGAATATGAGACCAGAAGACTTACAAGACTTGTCGCTCCTCGGACAGAAGAGCGTCCCATACATTTTTGAATACGCACCGGACGTGCTCGAGGCGTTCCCGAACCGTCACCCGGAGAACGACTACTTCGTGAAGTTCAACGCCCCGGAGTTCACATCACTTTGCCCAATCACGAACCAACCGGACTTCGCGACGATTTACATCTCATACATCCCGGACGAGAAGCTCGTCGAGTCGAAATCGCTCAAACTGTACTTGTTCAGCTTCCGTAACCACGGCGACTTCCACGAGAACTGCATCAACGTCATCGGGAAAGACCTCGTCAAGTTGATGGAGCCGCGCTACCTGGAAGTGTGGGGCAAGTTCACGCCACGCGGCGGCATCTCGATCGATCCATACTACAACTACGGGAAGCCAGGCACGAAATACGAAAAAATGGCGGAACACCGACTCTTCAACCACGATTTATACCCGGAGACGGTCGACAACCGTTAAGTCAAAAAGTAGACGTTCCTTCACGGGAGCGTCTACTTCTTTTTATAGCGGTTGATTTGTTGTTTGATTGGTTCCCGGAACACGGTCGCGACGAGCGTCAGCACGACGAAGACGGCCAGGGCGAGGATGACCATCTTCAAGTCACCGCTCGCGATGCTGCTGCCGAGAAAGTTGTTCGCGAACGCACCAGGGATCATGCCGACCATGGTCGCGACTACGTAAGCCGGGAGCCTCACTTTCGCGAGCCCTGAGGCGTAACTGACCAAGTCAAAGTTGACGAGCGGAATCAACCGTAAAATCAACACGTAAAAGAACCCGTCCTCTTCGATTTTATGTTGGATTTTCTCATAGTCGCTCGTTTCAAAATGTCGCACAAAGCGGTCCCCGAAGCAAATCGCTATATAATACGCGACGAGCGCGCTGAGCGTGGCGCCGATGACCGTATAGACGACACCCGGCAACGTCCCGAACGCCAGTCCGCCCGCGACGGACAAGACGGACGTCGGAAATAAGATCAATGGACGAACGGTGAACAGGACGATATAAACGGCCGGGGCGAGCCAGCCGAATTGGACGATGTAATCTCGAATCTCTCCAGGCCGCAAGTCGATCCACTGATAGAGGAGCGTCGCTGTACCGAATATGATCAAGACAATCGCAATCATCCACTGCGTTTTCCATTTGTTCATCGGTCCGCCCCCTCTCTTTCTTTCATCATATCGCCTCGTCTCTAAAAAGTAACGCCTTCCTTTTTTTAGGAATCGTATTATGGTACGGTTAGAAAAAGCAGAAGGAGGAATCCCTATGTATTTGGCAGATGCCATAAAACTGAAACAACTGCTGTTGAAGCAGATCGATAAGTTGCTCGAAGAAGTCGAGCGCGTCGCGTTCATCGAGCTCGAGAAAGACGAACCGCTCCCGACGATCCAGTCGCGTTCGCTCGAGGACATCGAGGTCGAGCTCGAGTCGATCCGCTGTGACATGCGCCGCCTCGACCGCCTCGTTTGTGAAGCGAACCTGCATACCGTCGTCGAGACGAATGACGGACCGCTCCCGCTCGTCGAAGCGATGGAGTTCGCCATTCAATTGAAGGCCCAGGCCCGCATGTATCAAGACTTGGCCGAGCGGCCGAAACGCGAGTTCCGAACCGGTCACGGGGAAGGGACAACCGTCATCAAGCACGCCCTCTATGACCCGGAGCTTTATCGCTTAAAAGCGCGCGACGTCGAGAAACGGTCCAACCGGATCGCGAGCGCCATCGAAGCGGCCAATCACCGGACCGAAATCGAGTTTGACGCGAGCCGCTATATGTAACAAAAACGCGTCGGGGTTTGCCCGACGCGTTTTACATGTGGTGATTGTTGTGATGATTATGATGGTCGTGATGGTGCGAGCTTGAACGGTTCCGCGGTGCCGGCTCATCGGCGAACTTCTCCCCGTCCAAAATGCCGAGCCGCTTGTATTGGCGGCCGACCCGCTCCTTCGTCTCGTCGTGCACGTGCGGCGACTCCATGACCAACTGATAGCTGCCGAGCGCGACCCGGAACGGCTCCATCTGCGTCCGTTCGACCGGGAACGACGTCACGTCACGCAAATAATCAGCGAGTCGGTTCGCCGTTTCCTCACTTGGATCATCAGCCAAGTCGGAAGCAAACTGTTGCATATCTTTCAAGAGACTGTTCGTTTTCACTTGCTTACCGATCCCTGTAATAACGGCAAATACGATGATACCGATAATCAAGAAAAAGAAAATCGGGAACATGATTGGCACCCCACTAAAAAACGAGTCCCCCATCCCTGTCGAATCGACCCATACCTCTTCCCCAAATGCGAACGTGTTGACCATGACGTCTCCCCCTTTTTTCCTAATATACGGACGCCGCTTCATTTGGTTTCAAGCCCACGAAAAAAAGCCGCGGCACTCGCCACGGCTCAATCATCAGTTCAATTGTTTCTCCATCATGATGCGTGGTTCGTGATCTTCCGTATACGCCCCCATGATGTCGTAGCCACACAACAAGTTCAAGATGATGACACCCTTGTTCGTGTTGCGCGCTTTCGTCCGAATCGAATGGAACCCTTGCGCTTTCACCCATTCGAGTTGCGTGTCCATCAGCTTGCGTCCGATGCCATGCTTTTGAAACTCGGGGTGGACACCGCCGGCCCAGCTATAAAAACGATACGGCTCGGCCTCGTAGCCGATTTTGAAACCGACGAGACGCTCGTCCGAGAACGCGAGCAACACGAGCGGGTTCGCATGGCGGTACAGTCGCTCTTTAAAACGAAGTTGATCGATGTCCCCGTATAACGTGCGGTACAGGTTAAAGAATTCCTCTTCAAAGTCTTTGAAATTCGTCGTCACATCTTTCACGATAAATGAACTGGTCGTACTCATCTTTCCATCCCCTTTCGAAATATGGACAAGTGGTTCGTACGCCTGTACCTTTCGCCGTTTACTCCGTTTTTCCTGTCTCGCGCGCAAAAGCGGTCAAACCTTTTTGTTTATACACGCCGAGCGAACGCTTCGGGAGGCTCTTCACCATCCAATTTTTTAAGATACGTTGCTTCTCTTCCGCCCGTAGTCCGTATCCGTCTGTCACGACATGGCGCGCCCGTGTCGTCACATCATACAGCGAAATGGCGGCAGCGACCGAGATATTCAAACTTTGGACGTACCCCTGCATCGGGATCACGTAATTCCCGTCCGCCTTGGCGAGCGCCGTTTCTGAGACACCATGATGTTCATTCCCAAACAAGAGCACGGTCGGTTTTGACACATCGATACCTTCGAGCGGGACCGCCTCTTCACTGAGTGCCGTCGCGAGCACTTGATAGCCGTCCGCCTTCAATCGATCAATCGCGTCTTCGATTGATCGGTGTTCGACCACATCGACCCAACGATCGGCGCTTTTCGCGATAATCGAGTTCGGTTTGAATTTGGCCCGGCCCTCGACGACGTGCAACGTCTGGACACCGAACGCGTCGGCCGAACGAAGCACGGCCGACTGGTTGTGCGGATCATCGACCCCTTCCGTCAAAATCGTGATATGGTTCGTCCGTAAATCCAATACTTCCTGCATACGCTTGACGCGGTCCGGCATCAACATGCTATACAGCAGCCGGTCCTCTTCTAATAGAAGGCCTGACTGTAACAATTCTTCAAGCAATGCTGCTTGCTCTTCTTTTGATAACGCCGATGTCGTCTGTCTCCATCCCATTTGTCTCGCCCCTTTCAACCTTTAGTATTGTAGCGAGATTCGTTCCGACTGACAAGCGACTGATGAAACGAATCGAATCTGTTTCAATGATGAAAATCTATGAAAATTAGGAAAACGGTTGCACAACTCTATGCAATCGATTACAATCATTAATGCAAGCGATTGCATAGACGGTCGCCACAAACAGATAAAAAGTTCCGCACAGGAAGGAAGCGTATAGCATGAAACAACTCATCTCGTTCGATTTTTGGCAGAAACTCGGTAAGGCTTTGATGGTCGTCATCGCCGTCATGCCAGCTGCCGGTCTTATGATTTCAATCGGCAAACTCATCGGTATGTCTGCCGGAGACGTCGGCATCTTGCTGACGACAGCTCGTATCATTGAAGACTTAGGTTGGGGAATTATCGTTAACCTACATATCTTGTTCGCGGTCGCCATCGGTGGCTCGTGGGCAAAAGACAAAGCGGGCGGTGCCTTTGCCGCGCTCATCGCTTTCATCTTGATCAACCGCGTCACAGGCGCCATCTTCAACGTCAACGGCGCTATGCTTCAAGATTCGACAGCGACCGTGAAGTCGCTCTTTGGAGCCGACCTCGTCGTCGCCGACTATTTCACGTCTGTTCTCGGTTCTCCTGCCCTCAACATGGGTGTGTTCGTCGGGATCATCGCCGGTTTCCTCGGTGGTGCGCTCTACAACAAGTTCTACAACTTCAACAAATTGCCGAACGCCCTCTCGTTCTTTAACGGAAAGCGTTTCGTCCCATTCGTCGTCATCCTCGGTTCAGTCCTCGCGGCCATCGCGCTCTCAATCGTCTGGCCGACGATTCAAGGAGCACTCAACAGCTTCGGTGAATGGATCGCGACGTCACGCAACACGGCACCAGTCCTCGCGCCGTTCATCTACGGGGCACTCGAGCGTTTGCTCTTGCCGTTCGGTTTGCACCACATGCTCACCGTACCAATGAACTATACGGAGCTCGGCGGCACGTACACGATTTTGACAGGTGCGACAGCCGGCTCGGTCGTCGCCGGACAAGATCCGCTCTGGTTGGCATGGGTGACGGACCTCGTCAACCTTCGTGCCGCTGGTGATACAGCTGCTTACAACGCACTCCTCGCGGACGTCGTCCCGGCCCGTTTCAAAGTCGGACAAGTGCTCTTGTCGTTCGCCGCGCTCATCGGTGCCGCCTACGCGATGTACCGTAACGTCGACGCTGACAAGAAAGCACAATACAAGCCGATGTTCTTATCGGCCGGTCTCGCTGTCTTCTTGACAGGTGTCACAGAACCGATCGAGTTCATGTTCATGTTTGTCGCGCCAGTGCTCTACGTCGTTTATGCGCTTATGGCCGGTGCCGCCTTCGCCTTGGCGGACATCATCGACCTGCGTGTTCACGCGTTCGGTGCCATCGAGTTGCTCACGCGCATCCCGATGATCGTCAAAGCGGGTCTCCTTCAAGACTTGATCAACTTCTTCCTCGTCGCCATCGCGTTCTTCTTCATCAACTTCGGTGTGTTCAACTTCTTCATCAAGAAGATGAACTTGCCGACGCCAGGACGTAACGGCAACTACATGGAAGAAGTCAGCGAGAAATCGACTGTTACCGGCAACGAGCAGGTCATGGGGATTATCGCCCTTCTCGGTGGGGAAGAAAATATTGAAGACGTCGACGCGTGCATGACACGTCTGCGCGTCACGGTTAAAGATATGTCACTCGTCTCGGAAGAGAGCGAATGGAAAAAGAACGGCGCCATGGGTCTCATCTTGAAAGACCGCGGTGTCCAAGCAATCTACGGCCCGAAAGCCGACGTATTGAAGTCAGACATTCAAGACGTCATCGGAGCATAATCAACAGGCCAGCTCGCTCGAGTTGGCCTGTTTTTTCTAAAGGAGGACTATCGTGAACATTTTGACGCTCAACTGCCACGCCTGGTTAGAAGACCGCCAACAAGAAAAAATCGATTTCATCGTCGAACGGATCGCGAGCGAGGAGTATGATATCATCGCGCTCCAAGAGGTGAATCAACACAAAGAGGCCCCGATTGTCGACGGAATCGTCCGTGAGAACAACTTCGCCCACGTGCTCGTCGAACGCTTGAAAGAAGTCGGCGTGACGTATCACATGACGTGGGACTTCGCCCACTACGGCTACGATGTCTATGAAGAAGGCGTCGCCATTCTCTCGCGCACCCCGTTTTTATCGACCGAGTCGTTCTTCGTCTCGAAGACGACCGATCCGAACAACTACAAGTCTCGGAAGATCGTCAAAGCGATGGTCGATGGATTTGATGCGCCGACGGCCGTCTACTCTTGTCATCTCGGTTGGTGGCACGACGAAGAAGAACCTGTCCGTCATCAGCTCGATGAATTGTTGCGTCGTGTCGAGGATGATGACCGCGCCCTTCTCCTCGGTGACTTCAACAACGACGCCTTCATCCGCGGGGAAGGTTACGATTATTTGATGGATCACGGTCTACAGGACCTGTTCACGCTCGCGACGGAACGTGAAGGTGACGCGACCGTCCAAGGTAAGATCGCCGGATGGGACGAGAACAAGCAGGCGCTCCGGATCGACTTGATGTTGACGAACGCGCCGATCCACGTGTCTCGACATGCCGTCGTCTTTAACGGTGAGAACGGCCCCATCGTCTCCGACCATGCCGGTGTCGAAGCGACCGCGTTTTGGCGTTAACTTGACCCTTTTCTTTCACACGGTGAGAGAAAAGGGTTTTGCTTTTGGCGAAAGTTCGGTATCGTTGGAGACGACTGAAGTCTAACAACCTTGAACGAAAGAAGTGATTTTTATTTTGACGACTACCTCATCGCTCAGTCGCACGGACTGGACGCTTATCTTATCGCTCGCCCTCTTAACGTTCGTGCTCGGGACGAGCGAGTTCGTCATCGTCGGGATCTTGCCCGACATCGCCGATGGGCTATCCATCTCGATTGCGACGGCCGGTACGCTCGTATCGGCGTTCGCCATCACGTTCGCCATCGGGACACCGCTCACGATGTCATTCACGAGCCATTTACCGAAACGAAAGCTCATGCTCACGCTGACGGCCCTCTTTATCGTCTTCAACTTGTTCAGCAGCCTCGCGCCGACGTACGCCATCTTGCTCACACTTCGAATGTTGACCGCTGTCGTGACCGGTGTCCTCATCTCGCTCGCCATGCTCGTCGCGAGCGAATCGGTACCACCCGGAAAGCGCGGCATCGCCATCTCGTTCATCTTCGGTGGGTTCACGATGGCGAACGTGTTCGGTGTCCCACTCGGCACGTTAATCGGGCAACGGAGCGGTTGGGAGACGACGTTCATCTTGACGACCGTCTTAGGTGTCGTCGCATTCATCGCCGTCTACCGTGTCGTCCCGAGCCAGTTGACGAGCGCGAAGACGTCGATTGCCGATCAATTGCGCCTGTTGACGAACCCTCGGATTTTAATCGCGTTCTTCATCCCGGCTTTCGGCTTCGGTGCGACGTATGTCGTCTACACGTACCTCGTCCCGATTTTAAAAGACGTGCTCGGTGTGCCGGTCGCTTGGGTCAGCCCGATTCTGTTAGCTTACGGGTTCATCTCGATCTTCAGCAACATGGCGGCTGGAAAGATTGCGAGCCACAATCCGATCGGCCGTCTGCGTTTCGTTTTTCTCATCCAGGCGTTCGTCTTGGCGGCCCTGTATGTGACGACGTCGAATGTGACGCTCGGTCTCATCAATATCGCGCTCATGTCATTCATGGCCATCCTGCTCACGACTTCGACGCAACTGTATTTAATCGATTTGGCCGAGAAGTTCAATCCGGACGCGAAAGGACTCGCTTCGTCACTCATGCCAGTGGCAAGCAATGTCGGGATTGGGATGGGCTCTGCGCTCGGCGGACTCGTCTACGCGAACGCACCCGTCATGACACTCGCCCTCGTCGCCGGTGCCGTCGCTCTCGTGACCGCCTTACTCACCACGGTCAGCTATACGCTCGACCGACGTTAAAACAGCGTGCCCACCTCGGGCACGCTGCAGATTGTAGACAAAGTCACGTTTCAGGCGAACTGAAACGTGACTTTGTCGTTTTCGGGCCTTGAGGCGCTCTGCCCGAGCCCCTTTTTCAGGCGGGCTGGGCGTTCTTCCATGCCCAGCCCGCCATCTTCTTGAGATTGAGGGCAGCAAAAGTAAGCATCGCCTGCATTGAAACTTTTTCAAGTCCCCGGTAACGGGTCCAACGCATGCCATGCTTCTCTTTTG